>OGMH01000150.1_pt1 | contig 53565 bp, 40 predicted proteins | sample 1573191 | NCBI WGS metagenome assembly OGMH01 (sample SAMEA2581978, study PRJEB24529) | metagenome | biome: Human gut stool | place: China | collected 2011 | reverse complement strand
CAGTAAATATATCAATTCGTTTTTGATGCAAGAATATGAAAGTGCTCCGGAATATGTGTTGACTTATCAGGAGTTTTTCAAGGACCATTTACTTGAAAATATATTAGGAATGAATAATTTAGTATTTACTTTTTACATAGATAATGAAACGATAGTAAATGGAGGAAAGGTAAATAAGATTGAAAATATCAGAGAAACAAAAGCGTATCAAAGCTTAGTCGAACAGAAAAAAAGCAAAGGGATTTTTTTCGTATATGATGAGAGCAGAAACAAAATATCAAAAAAAAGGCAGATTGTTTTCTTGCAGAAATTAGATTTCTATTCATCGAATAAAGAAAAAATATTAAAAGTAGAGTTGGATTATGGAAAAGTAAGCGACGAACTAAAGAAAATGAATTATGATAATGAAGTTGAAATTTTAAATGAGGGAAGAATTGTGCTTTCCAATAAAAAGCATGGAACGGAAAGTGAAAATTATGAAAAAGTAAAGAAAAGGAGTAAATACACTTATTGTCAGGAGGTAAATCTTTACGGGACAGAACTTGAAATCCGTATAGATGAAAGTGAGAAAACCGGGTGGGATAGTCTTATGAATAAATTCCCGATTATATTATTACTTATTTTTGTAAATGTAATACTTCCGGTTTTATTTGTTTATTTAATCAATCGTTCTTTTACCAAAAGGATTACAAAATTAAGTAAAGTATTTCAGTCCGTAAATAATGAACAACTGATTTATATGTCAGATGAACGGGGAAAAGATGAAATTGGAAGTATGATTCGCAACTATAATCGTATGGTAGAGAGAACGAATCATTTAATTGAAACGGTGTATAAAAGTAAAATCAGAGAACAAGAGATTATAGTAGGAAGAAAAAATGCAGAGTTACTTGCATTGCACAGTCAGATAAATCCTCATTTTTTATTTAATGCGCTTGAAAGCATCCGGATGCATAGTATTTTAAAACAAGAAAATGAAACGGCAGATATGGTAGAAAAACTTGCATTAATGCAAAGACAGTATGTAGAGTGGGGAGCAGACTGTGTGGAAATAGAACAGGAAATTGAATTTGTAAAAGCATATTTGGCACTTCAAAAATATAGATTTGGAGAGCGATTAAATTATGATATAAATATAAGTCCAAAATGTGAGAAGAAAATTATACCAAAACTTACTCTGGTCACATTTGTAGAAAATGCATGTGTACATGGAATTGAAAGTAAATCCTCTCCGGGATGGATTTTTGTAAGAATCTATGAAAAAAACGAAAATTTATATATTGAAATAGAAGATACAGGGAATGGAATGAGCGAAAATGAGTATCAGGATTTACAAAATAAAATGCAAAATGCAAGTATTGAAATGCTGAAAGTAAAAGGAAGAGTAGGGGTGATTAATGCTTGTTTAAGACTGAAAATAGTTTCAGATGATAAAGTGAAATTTACGATTGAAGGAGAAGAAGGGGTAGGAACCATGGTTATGATTCAGATACCTGCTGAATATGTATGAGGAGGAAAATTAAGTGTTAAGAGTACTATTAGTGGATGATGAACCATTTATTCTGCAAGGAATAAAAATGCTCATTGACTGGGAACAGGAGGGATTTGAAATTGCAGGGATGGCTGCAAATGGGAAAGAGGCAATTGCATTTTTAGAACAAGAAGAAGTAGATTTAATTATTGCAGATATTCGAATGCCAGAGATGACAGGACTTGAACTTTTAGAAACCATAAAAAGAGAAAAATTATCCAATGCTTATTTTGTGATTTTAAGCGGCTATGCCGATTTTGAGTATGCGAGGAGGGCAATGCAAAATGAGTGTACGGAATATCTTTTAAAGCCTATCGACCGTGAAATGTTACTTAAGTTACTGGAAAAAGTTTATACAATGCGAAGTCAGGATAGAGAATTGGATAAAAAGCGAAAAGAGCAGGAAAAAGCTTACTTTTCCAGAAATGTAATTGCACTGATTCATGGAAAATATGATGATTTCAATTTGGAATATGTAAAACAACATATGAAGAATATAGAGGGAGTTCGTTATGTTGAAATTCAAAAAGCACAATCCGAGGAAATGGATGAAAGTATAGAAAAAGATATGAGAAATTTTCAAAGAGAATTATATCAGTGCTGCATTGAATTTTTAAAAGAAGATGCAAACCATTGTGTGTTTGATGTATCTGCGAATGAAAAAATATATGATATTGGTCTGATTTTTGCAGATGGGATGGCGCAAAAATTAGGATTAGATGAAAGAGCTTATCTGGAAAAGTTTTATCAATATCTGGTAAATAATATGAAACAGCCACTGATAATGTTGGTTGGAAAGAAGGTTTCAGATATCAACAGTATTTCAAAGTCTTATGGAAATACCTGTATGCTTCGGTCCTTTCAGGGATTTCGGGCGCAAAAATCCATTTACTTTTACGAAGATGAAGTGCAGGTATCCTGTAATAAGATTGTATTGTGTAAAGAAAGTCTGGACCGGTTGATTGGGACAATCGAGCAAAATAATTATATAGAAATAAAAAAGGCAATTGAGTTATTTTACCAGGAAATGGGAAATATGGGAATGAACAGTGAGACCATGACGCTTAACATCAATTATCTTTTATTTCGCTTGATTCATCTTGCAAGCGAGCAGGATGATGATGTGAATCAACAGGAAATTTTAAGATTAATCAGTGAGAGCAGTTTTGAAAGTGGAATTATGCGAGGAAGTAAAGCGCATCTTGCAAGTTTTGCATGTGAATATGCAGAGTACCTTTTTCAACTTAGAAAGAATGTTTCAAGAGGAGTTCTTGGTATGGTAGAAAAAGAAATCCGTGAGAGTTTTGCTTCTAATCTTACTTTAAAAGGGCTAAGTGAAAAATATTATGTAAATAGTGCATATCTGGGGCAGTTATTTAGAAAGAAATATGGACAGTCTTTTAAAGATTATTTAAATAATTATCGGATTGAGCAAGCATCGAATCAGCTCATCCATACAGATAAAAAAATTATACAAATTGCGGAGGAAGTAGGATATCATGACCTGGATTATTTTGTGAATCGATTTATTCAGGTGAAAGGCTGCACTCCGGCAAGATTTAGAAAACAAATGTTTGAAGAATAATAAAAAGCAGGATAAATTATAGAACAAATAAAGAAAAACTATAATTTATCCTGTGTTTGACTATAATTTCTCAGATGGTTTGTAAAAAGTGAAACAAGTATAATAAATATATCAAAAAGGAGGTACTTACAGTATGAGAAGAAAAGTAGTTGCAAGTGTACTGATAGGCACGGTATTGGCTGCCACATTATTTACTGGATGCGGCGGCAGTGGAAAAAGTAAATCAAGTTCAGATGAAGGAGGAGTAAAAGAGTTTACTGCCTTTTTTGCAGTTCCGGGTTCGGAAATTAATGATGATAATGAGATTCAGGAACTGATTGCAGAAAAGACTGGAGCAAAAGTAAAAGAAACTTGGCTGACAGGACAGACGGATGTAGAAGCAATTGGAACAATGATTGCAGGAGGAGAGTATCCGGATTTTATTGAGGGAGGAAATGGAACACCACAGTTATATGATGCAGAAGCGCTTGTTCCATTAGATGATTATCTGGATGACTATCCGAATATTAAAAATTTATTTACAGACCTTGAATGGGAAAAATTAAGACAGGAAGATGGTCATATTTACTGGATACCACAGTTTAGCTGCATCAAAGGTGAAGAAAAAGTCTGTACTCATAATGATGAAGCATTTTGGATTCAGGCAAGAGTATTAAAATGGGCTAACTATCCAGAAATTAAAACAATGGATGACTATTTTAATCTGATAGAGTCTTATAATGAAGCAAATCCTACAATGGAAGATGGAACAGAAAATATTCCGTATACTATTTTATGCGATGACTGGAGATATTTCTGTCTGGAAAATGCTCCAATGTTCTTGGATGGATATCCAAATGATGGTTCTTGTATGGTAGACCCTGAAACTCAGAAAGTTATGGATTACAATACAACAGATACTGCAAAAGCATATTTTGGAAAGTTAAATGAGGAGTATAAAAAAGGAATTGTAGACCCGGAATCATTTACTCAGAGCTATGACGAATATATCTCAAAACTTTCTTCAGGACGTGTACTTGGAATGATTGACCAGTGGTGGGATTTTTTAAATGCAAATGATGCAATTAAACAAGCCGGACTGGATAAGCAGGGCTGTGATTATATTCCGGTTCCTGTTACAATTGATGGGCGTGATAACCAGTGGCATAATTCCGGTGGAGCATTTAATGCATCAAGTGGACTTGCGATTACAACAAGCTGTGAGGATGTAGAAGGTGCATTACAGTTTGTGAATGATTTACTTTCACAAGAAGTACATAACTTACGTTGCTGGGGCGTAGAGGGTAAAGACTATGAAGTAGATGAGAACGGAGAATTTTACAGAACTCCGGAAGAAAGAATGCAGGTATCCGATACTGCGTATAAAGCATCACATATGTGCAGTTATTCTTACTTCCCACAGTATACAGGAACAAGTGAAGATGGAATAAATGCAAATAAACCAGATGGACAGGCAAGTGAATTTTTCTCAGGCTTAAATGATGATATCAAAGAAGCATTTGAGGCGTATGGAGCAGAAACTTATGTAGAGATGCTTGGTACAAATGATGCACCTGGAGACTGGTATCCAATGTGGAGTTATTCCAATAACTTTACAACAGATACCGACGGTGGTGTAGCATGGACAAAAATTGCAGAATTGAAACATGAAAAACTGCCACAGGTTGTAATGGCAAAAGATTTTGACGGTGCATGGAGCGAATATATGAAAGCATATAGCGATTGTAAACCGGAAGATTTTATTAGTGAATTACAAACAGAATTAGACAGAAGAATGGAACAGGCAGCACAATTTAAATAATGAAATTTAAAGGCAGGCAGATGTAGCATAAAATTTCATCTGCCTGTTTTTTAAGGAGTGATGTTATGGCAATGGTAAAAACAAAATCGAGAAAAGAAAATAAAAATAAAATCACATGGAAAGAAATAAAACGTCAGAAAGTACTATTGTTTTGGGCAGCAGTAATGGTAATCTATGGAATTATCTTTTACTATCTTCCACTTGGAGGATGGGCAATGGCATTCCAGAATTATAAGCCAAGAACAGGAATTCTTCATTCTGAATTTGTAGGATTAGAAAAATTCCGGATGCTGTTTTCAGATATGACATTTATTCGCGTAATTCGAAATACGCTGGCCATGGGTGTAATTAATCTTGTGGTTACATTTTTTACAGCAATTGCATTTGCTGTTTTACTAAACGAAATCAAATCAAAAGGTGGAAAGAAAGTCGTACAGACAATTTCTTACCTTCCACATTTCCTTTCCTGGATTATTGTAACAGGTATTTTACATGATATGCTTTCGGGAACCGGAATTATAAATGAGTTACTTGTAAATCTTCATCTGATTAGTAAGCCGATTAACTTTTTCGCACATACAAAATATTTCTGGCCGATTGTAGCGTTTGCAAATGTATGGAAAGAAACCGGATGGAATGCAATTATTTATCTGGCGGCTATTACATCTATTGACCCGTCTTTATATGAAGCCGCTTCCATTGATGGTGCAGGAAGATGGGAAAAAATTAAATACGTCACATTGCCGGGAATTAAACCTACAATTATTATTCTGCTTCTTATGAATGTAGGTAATGTATTAAATGCAGGTTTTGAAATTCAGTATCTTTTAGGAAATGGCCTGGTACAGAGTGTATCTCAGACAATCGATATTTACGTGTTAAAATGGGGTATCAGTCAGGGTGATTATGCAATTGGTACAGCGGCAGGTATCTTTAAAAGTGCTGTTAGTATCATTTTGATTGTAATTGCAAACCAGATTGCAAAACATAATGGTGAGGAACAGTTATTCTAATCAGGAGGAATTTGACAATGGAAGAGACAAAAAAAGCAAAAAAGAAAATACAAGTGTTTCCAATTGTAAATGCAATCATTATGATTTTGCTTGTAATTATTACATTATATCCGGTATTAAATACATTGGCAATTTCATTAAATGATGGTACAGATGCACTTCGTGGAGGAATTTACCTTTGGCCAAGAAAATTTACATGGAAAAACTATATTACCGTATTACAAAAAGATAATCTGCTTACAGGTGCTTATATTACCGTATCAAGAACGATTATTGGAACAGTACTGGCTTTGGTATCGAATGCAATTCTTGCATTTATTATTAGTAGAAAACGTTTTTTGTTTAAAAGAGGACTTTCTTTATTCTGGGTCATTACAATGTATGTAAATGGTGGAATGATTCCGACTTTCCTGTTATATAAAGGACTTGGACTTACCAATAGTTTTGCGGTATATGTAATTCCTGGAATGGTAAGTGCATTTAATATGTTGGTAATTCGTACATATATGAACGGAATCCCGAATAGTCTGGAAGAATCTGCGCAGTTAGACGGTGCAGGATATACCACGATTTTCTTAAAAATCTATTCTCCGTTATGCAAACCAGTGTATGCAACCGTTGCACTGTTTGTAGCAGTTGGACAGTGGAATTCCTGGTTTGATGCAATGCTGTATAACCGTATGAATGGTAGTCTGACAACACTTCAATACGAATTGATGAAACTGTTGTCGTCTGTAACAAATCAGGGTGCTTCGGCAGAAGCGATGAAAAATGCAATTGGAGCGGTTACACCTACTTCGGTTCGTGCAGCGGCTACGATTATCACAATGCTTCCAATTATTTGTATTTATCCATTCTTACAGAAATATTTTGTAACCGGATTAACATTAGGTGGAGTAAAAGAATAAAAAGATAAGAGAAACAGCTGGCTTATTAAAAAATAATTCGGCTGTTTCTTATTGATTTTTAAAAAAAAGTATGTTAGAATTTTTAAAGCGAAGAATGTGTGTAAGTAGATTTTTGAACTTGTTTTTCCAGAGAGCTTTTGTCACCGGCTGTAAGCAGAAGCAAAAACATCAGAAATCGAATTTCAGCACGGGAGCTTCTGGCGAAAAGCTGTAAAGTTCAGCGTTAAGTCAGATGTAAGGCTGCATTAAAGCCAGATGAGAGCAAAACCGTATAAGAGAAAGAATAGAAATAATAAAAAAACAGCGGTTTTGAATTAGGGTGGTAACGCGAGATACCTCGTCCCTTTTTGTGGGGCGAGGTTTTTTTATTTCAATAAATGAGAAGCGTGCTTGAATTTTTAATTTATGGAGGAAATTATGAAAGACAAGATTCAAAAACTGAGAGAACAGTTTCAAGATGAACTTGGAACCGTAAATGCATCTTCTTCTTTAGAAGAACTTCGCCGAAATTTTTTAAGTAAAAAAGGGTATGTTTCAGGCTTAATGAAAGAGCTTGGAAAAGTTCCGCCGGAACAGAAAAAGACAACAGGACAGTTAATCAATACATTTAAACAGGAAGTAATTGCAAAATTTGAAGAAAAAGAAAAAGAACTGATTCATCTGGAAGAAGAAAGAGCCATCAATCAGGCAGAGTCCTACGATGAATCTCTTCCGACAGAAAATCCGTGTGGTTCTTATCATCCAATTACTCTGATTCAGAGAGAATTAGAGGATATCTTTGAATCTATGGGATTTAATGTAGAAGATTATAGCGAAATCGTAGATGATTATCATTGCTTTGAAGCACTGAATATTCCGAAATATCATCCGGCACGTGATATGCAGGATACCTATTATCTGTCTACACCAAACCAGTTATTAAAGAGCCATACTTCCGCTGCACAGAATGCAATTATGAAGAAGTATGCAAAAGCATTAAAAGAAGAAGGACGTCCGATTCGTGCCGTATTCCCGGGAAGATGTTTCAGAAATGAAGCAATCGATGCCTGCCATGAAAACACTTTCTTCCAGATGGAAGGAATTATGATTGATAAAGACATCTCTATTTCAAACCTGATTTATTTTATGAAAACCATGCTTTCTGAAATCTTTGAAAGAGATGTAAAAGTACGTCTGCGTCCTGGATTTTTCCCATTTGTGGAACCTGGATTTGAATTAGATATCCAGTGCTTAATCTGTGGAGGTGACGGATGCCCATCCTGTAAAAACTCCGGATGGCTGGAACTGTGTCCATGTGGTATGATTCATCCAAACGTATTAAAATACGCAGGAATTAACACCGAAGAAGAACCAGATAAATATACCGGATTTGCGTTTGGTCTGGGTCTGACCCGTCTGGCAATGATGAAATATGGCGTAAAAGATATTCGTGTATTTAACGAAGGTGACTTAAATGCATTGTCACAGTTCGTAAGTAAATAGGAGGTGAAGAAACATGTTCGTATCAATGAATTGGATTAAAGACTTTGTAAATTTGGACGGATGGGATTTAGACCAGCTGATTCACAGATTTACACTTTCTACAGCAGAAGTAGAAGGAATTGAATATAAAGGAAAAGATGTAAAAGATGTTGTTGTAGGTGAAATTCTTTCCTGCGAAGACCATCCGGATTCCGATCATCTGCATTTATTAAAAGTGGATGCCGGAGATGAAGTTTACGATGTAGTATGTGGAGCCCCGAATGCAAGAGCAGGTTTAAAAACCGCATTTTGTAAAGTAGGCGGAGAAGTTTGCGGAATCAAAATCAAAGCTTCCAAAATTCGTGGATATAAATCTTTCGGTATGTGTTGTTCTGCAAAAGAACTGGGAATTTCTGAGACACATGACGGAATCATGGAATTAGATGCAGACTTAAAGAACGGTACAGATTTAAAAGAAATTTTCCCAATCGACGACGTGGTATTTGAAGTCGATAATAAATCTTTAACAAACAGACCGGACTTATGGGGACATTATGGAATGGCTCGTGAGTTTGCAGCACTGACCAACCAGCATGTAAAACCACTTGATGTAATGGAAAATCCATACACAGGTGATGCAACTGTTGCAGTAGAAGTAGCAAACAAAGACCTGGTATTCCGTTACACAAGCATGCGCATTGAAAATGTAACCAAAAAAGTCAGTTCAATGGAAATGCAGATTCGTCTGTTCTACTGTGGTACAAGAGCAATCAATCTGCTTGCAGACTTAACTAACTACATTATGTTAGAACTTGGTCAGCCAATGCATGCATTTGACGGAAATAAAATCGAAAAGATTGTAGTTGACACGCCAAAAGAATCCTTCCAGTTCAAAACATTGGATGATGTAGAACGTGAAATTACACCGGATACCTTGATGATTTATGATAATGAAACACCGGTTGCAGTTGCCGGAATCATGGGTGGTTTAGACAGTGAAATCGTAGACGGAACAACCTCTGTTGTATTGGAATCCGCAAACTTTGACGGGGTAAGTGTTCGTAAATCGGCTTCCAGATTAGCACTTCGTACCGATGCATCTGCACGTTATGAAAAGACACTTGATCCGGAAATGACAATGCTTGCCGTAAAACGTTTCATCAAGCTTTTAAAAGACGTAGATCCGGAATGTGAATGTGCAAGTAAGATTACAGATGTGTATGTGAAAAAATATCCGGAATTAAAAGTAGAGTTTGACAAAAAATTCGTAGACCGTTATACCGGAATTGATATTCCATGTGAAAGAATTAAATTAACACTGGAACAGCTTGGATTTAAGACCACACAGGACGGCGAAAACTTCGTATCAGAAGTGCCAAGCTGGAGAGGAACAAAAGATGTCAGCATGAGAGCCGACATTATTGAAGAAATTACACGTATCTATGGATATGATAACTTTGAAATCAAGACAACCTTATCTCCGCTGCTTCCTGCAAAGACAACAGAGCGCAGAAAAGAAGAAAATCTGATTAAAGACTTACTGGTAAAAGCTTACGCAATGAATGAAGTCAATACCAGATTATGGTGTGATCCGGATGCCCTTAGAAATCTTGGACTTGCTCCGGAAGAAAATGTACGTCTTTTAGGTCATGCAGACGACAATGGAATCTTAAGAACCAGCATGATGCAGAGCTTCCTTCCATTGGTGTACAATAACCGTAATTACAAACCAAGCTTTGGAATGTTTGAAATTGCGCGTACTGTACTTGGTGTAAGAGAAGATGAGACTGCCGATGAACATCGTATGCTCGGAATCGCGATGTACAGTAAAGAAGAAAGCGAAAAGAAATTATATATTAAAGCAGTACAGCTTTTAAATACTATTGTAAGTCAGCTGAAACATAAAAAAGTGGCTTATGAAAAAACAGAAGTAAGACATGAGTGGCAGCATCCGAAGAATACAACAAAGATTTTGGTAGACGGAAAAGAAATCGGTATCTTGAATACCCTGCATCCAAAGACTTTGGCTCATATTGCGAAAAATGCGGCAGTGGTATGCATTGAAATTGATATGGATGCATTACTTGCAATTCCGGCTATGGACTTAGAGTTCAATGAACCATCCAAATATCCGACGATTGAATATGATTTATCCTTACTGATTCCAGAAGGGGTACGCTTTGATACGATTTCTGAGTGCTGGAAGAAATTAGAACTTGAAATCTTAAGAGAAGTTTCGGTTATTGATATCTATGATGCAGCAGGAGTGAAGAGTGTAACCATTCGTTTGTCCTTTGGTCTTGATACAAGAACACTGACAAGCGAAGAAGTGCAGGCTGCGGTAGATGCAATTCTGAAAAATATGAATGAAATCGGAGTTAATCTGAAACTGTAATTGTAATTGAATAGAATGTAAAATAAGATGTGGAAAACTCCTCGCCAGATGGCGGGGAGTTTTTTTGCATGAAGAAGGTTTAAGAATTAGGGCGGGAATTCTCGGTTGTTGACGAAAAAACCAACCACGAAAAAACTTCAGGAGCAGGTGTATTAGTTGGCGGAGTTATGAGAAAAAAATTAAAACGAGAAAAGTGAGTTCAGAGGAAAAAGAGATGGCTGAAAATACCATCTCTTTTAATATGCTAAAAATTAGAATAATCAATTTTTTCAAGGGAACAACTGTGATGTTTAGTTTCTTTATCGTAATTAATGCCAGCAAGAATAAGATTTCCCTGGTAATCTTTTAGCGCATCTGCATAGCCTTTTTCTTTTATTTGGGCAATTGCACCTTTGGCATCTTTATTCCATTTTAGTTCTAAAATTGCAGCAGGTTTATCAAGATGAAGTTTACGTGGAATAAAGCAAATATCGGCAAAGCCTTTACCAGATGGTAATTCTCGAACAATGGAATAATATTCTCTTGCAAAATAAAACGCAAGGCCAATGGTACAGCTAAGAGAATTTTCGTCGTTATATTTTAAAATTGAAATTTCCTTATGTGCCTTATCAATGCCATCCGCAACAGCAGTTTCATCCAGATTCCATAGTGCATTAAGAAGGGATTCAGATGCTTTAATAGAACGAACTACTTCCTGCCAATCCATCGTACTAATTGCATTGAGATATTCCTGAGATACTTCTCTGTTTGGAATGGAAACGGTTTCCTTTTCACTGTTATAAGTTAGATAACCAAGATGAACCAATAAAGTCAAAATATCATCTTTGGAGGAAAAAGTTGTCATATCATTACTGAATGTTCCAATATTAATCGGCACAGGATTCTGACCGAGCATTTCAATAATTGAGTCTTTTAATCCATCCATATTCATTTGAATATAGAGCTTTAACGCTTCGTAGGTTTCTGTTTGATTCCAGTATGGTCCAAATTTGTGGCGAAGCATGGATTCTACTACAGATTTGGGACTGTACATAGAATAGAAATGAATACCGTCTGCATCGTGTGAGGTAAGTCCATATCCATCGTACCAGACCTTGGCCTCTTCAAAGCTCATATTGTATTGTTGACAAAGTTTTGCGACTTCTGTTTCTGTAAAGCCAAAAAACTCTGCTAGGTTTCCTGGGTCGGTCATGGAATATTCGGTAAACATATTTAAAGCAGAGTGAGTTCCATATTTTTTTATAGGAAGAATTCCTGTCATATACGCAAGTGCAACATAAGATTTATCTTTAAGCCAGACACGTAGAAAATCCAGATATTGTTTTTGTGCTTCTTTATTTTCTTTGTATTCTCGAAAAAGACAGTCCCATTCATCAATTAAAATAATAAAAGGTTGTTTAGTATAAACGAATACGTCTTTCATAACCTGAATCAAGTCTGTTTCATCGCAAAAACGAACCTGTTTGTACTGTTCTAACAAATCATAAATTAAATATTTGCTTAGTTTTGCAAGCATTTCAGTCATTGTATGTGTGGAACTTAAAAAATCCTGCATATTAATTTTAATTACGTCATATCGATTCAAGTGTTCTTTAAAAGAAGGACAGTGGCTAATTGAAAGGTTTTGAAATAAAGCTCCAGAATCTTCACTTTTATCATAATAGGCAGAAAGCATGTTGGCTGCCATAGATTTTCCGAATCTGCGGGGACGACTGATACACATAAATTTTTGTTGTGTTCTAAGCACTTCGTTTGTCTTTTCAATTAATCCGGTTTTATCAATATAAATTTTTGAATTAAGGCTTTCTTGAAATTCGATATTTCCTGGATTCAGGTAGCTTCCCATAGCGCCATACCTCCTGTGAATTTTCTTTTAATAAAATTATAACATTAAAAGAAATAAAATTTCAAGGCAGGAAAAGGTTCTTTCCAGAATTAATCCCAGAGTTGCTTTTGAGTGCTGGCTTTTTTTGCTATAATAAGTCTAGATATACTTATTTACGAAAGCTGGTGAACCATTTGAATTTATTGGAATTTTATCAAACTTATCCTGAAAATTATATTTTATGTGGATCTGGAGGAACCGGAAAAACAACATCGCTTTTATTATTAGAGCGAGAACTGACAGGGGCAATGCTCAACAATAAAACAGTAATTCCGTTGTATTTCAAGATGAATGTCTGGAATCGAAAACGGATTCGAGGAAACTTTTTGCTGGATGAATTATGTGCGTTTTTTAATGAGGCGGTACGGACAGATGTGGTATGCAAGATGTTAAGAGAATCATCTGAGTATTTGTTCTTGTTTTTATTAGATGGAGTGAATGAATTAGTAGATTATTGTCTGGAAAATGGAATGACGGTATACGAGTGTCTGGAAAATGAAATTCGGGAGCTTAGTTCTTTTTCAAATGTAAATATCATTATGACAAGCAGAAGAGAATTTTCGTTTTATGACCCTTCGATTCAAGAAAAATTTAAAAAGATTGAATTTGAAAAGCTGGAGAAAACACAAATTGATGCGTATTTAAAGCTGAGTCCTACACAATGGGTGGCACCGGAAATCCATTTAAAAGAAGAGTTAGAAAACCCAATGTTTTTAAAGCTTTTTCGAGAGATTTATGAGCGTGCACCGGAAGAAGCGATGCGGTTAAAAAGTAGAAATGAGTTGCTTCAAAAATATTTTGAGCTAGATGTTTTAGCAGATTCAATGGAAGCGCATCGTGATAATATTCGTGAGATCCGACGCTTTTTAATTCATGAGATTTTACCGAAGATAGCATTGGAAGTAGAGAAAGCGTTGCTTTGGATAAATGTGGATTCGGAAGAAAACAAGCTCAGAACTTTGGAATATCAAAGCTTATTGGAACAAGTTTTGAGTGAGACAATAATTCCGCAGAATATGACGAAGGCATTGATTTATCAAATTCTTCCAAAGCTGGGAATCGTAGATGAGCAGCTTGAATTTTCGCATGAAACAATTAGAGAATATCTGGCTTTGTGTGCATTTCTGGAGACAAAGAATAGAAAAGAAGTTATAGATTTGGTAATAAAAAATTTAAAATATTATCCTAAGTTTGATAAAGCAGCCCAATTTAGCAGAAGATGCCGTCACCTTGATTTTGCGGAATTCATTTATGGAGAGCTTGGAGCAGAATTGTATTGCTTTTTAGCAGAAGAGGACGAAGTAAAAAAAGAAGCCTTTGAATTTTATTATGAGCTTGCAGGACTTCATGAAGACTTAAGTGAGAATCAGAAGTGTGTGGAAATTGGCTGGATTGCAGTAGAGGAAATGCAAAAAATAAAGTTAACGCCATTAGAACAAGGGACTTGTTATAATTTTTTATATTATTGTTGTAATAAAGAGAAGAAGAGGGATGCGTATCCGCTATTAGAAGCCGCAATAAAAGAACTGGAAAATGTGCCGCAATATCAAAAAAAGCAGGAAGAATATAAGTTGACTTACGGAAAAATTATTTCGAATATGGGAAGCTATTATTATCAGAGAAAAGAGTATGAAGAAGCTTTAAAATGGCATAAAAAAGCGTTGGAGTTTCGTAAGATTTCTCTTCCTAACAGAGTGATGGACAGTTACCGGACGATTATGAGTGATTATTTTTGCATGAAACAATATGAAAAAGGATATGAAACTTATCGGGAAGCAGTAAAAAAGACACAGCCGGATGCGTTATTTTTAGTGCGGGCAATTGGCTGTGAACTTTGTCTGTTAAAAGAAAAGAAAGAAGAAAATCTGGAAAAACAAATCTTAGAAGAACTGCCAGTACAGATCGAGCGTGTAGTTGAATTAGCTGTGTCAAACAGAAGAATGAATGTTGGTGTTTTGAAAGATTTGCAGAAAAAATTAGAGGAATTAGAAGCGTGGACAGAACTGCAAGAATTAGTGAAAGAATATCGAACTAAGATAGAGGAGTATTTATAAACAATTTTCTGAGAGAAGGTTTTAGAATAAAAAAGACAGGAGAAGATAAAGATGTATAGAGAAGTGTTGAAATGCGTTGCTGAAATAACAGATTATCCGTATTCAATAGAAAAATGGGAAGCCAAAGAGACAGTAAAAACGTCAAAAGAAATGATAAAGCAGATTGGAGAATTGGAATTTGAATATTTAAATGGACATAAAAAATTGCGTCAGAAATTTATTACACAGTTTATAAAGGATTTAAAAGCAGAAGAATCGGGAGAGCAAGTAGAAGAGAGAAAGCTCTCCGAGTTAGAGTGTATGACTCTGATGTTTGTTGTGATTGAAAATGAGCTAAATATTGATAAAGAAGAATCCTATCTGGAACTTTATGAAGATATCTGTGAATCAGCGGGGTGCAAGTATGCGTTAATGCGTATGGATAATAAAAGTGATATGACAGAACTAATTTTGTATTATGTCTTAAAAACACATCAGGGATTTGATATTTGGGCAGGCTTATCGAAAGATTGGAAGGAACGGAAAGAAACAGCGTATGCATTGAATTTTGAAATGGATAATCTGACAACAAAAAATTTCAAAGAAGTTTGTGAGAGAATCAAAGCTGGACTGGATGAAACCGGAATGGAAACAAAAAATTCGCTGGATATCATTACAGAAAATATGAATGGAATTATTGCGGATCCGACCAGACTTGGAAAAACGAAGCTGGAAGAAGTGTTTAATCAGGAAGTGATTTTGCATGTATGTGATACCGAAAAACGGAGACAGTGGTATTTATACCGTTTATTATCCCTTGTTGTAATAGGGCAGATTGAAAAATTTTGTAGAGATATTCAAATTTGGCAGACGGATGCTTCGATGAAAGAGCAGTTAAAGAAGGAACTCAAAGAGTGCTGGTTGACGGATATTGGGCTTGGAAAAACAAATGAAATGGGGCGTCCGTTATCGAAAATAGCAGAATACATTGACGAGTATAAAGAGGTTTCATCAGAAAAATGGAAAGAATATCTGATGAGCCGGAGATTAAATTATACGAAAGTCATTCACGTATTCAATGAATTGTTAGATGGAAGTCAGACATTTGAGGATAATACAAAGGATTATTTTATGGATATAGTAGAAGAATCAGAAACAGAAGAAAAACCAGAAATAGCAGAAGAATTAGAAGTAATAGAAGAAAAAGGAGAGGCATTTGCCCCATTTGAAGCAAGAGCGGTCAGACATGGAATGGATGCAAAGGAAAAGCCTTATGAAATTCGTAGAATGGAAGTGATTTTCAAGGAAATGCTGACTGGAGAAAGAGAGGTTTCCAGAGAATTTTTACTGCTTGTAGTACTTGGAATTAAAGCACTTGGAGTAGCAAATATTCAGCTTTCATACATAAATGAAAATTTATTATTTAATTGCAGATTTGGAATGGAACTTTTGGACACATCGTTTGATGAATATTTTATAGAAGCCTTTGAAAGTATGGAAGAAATGCGTTCCTTAAAAGGAAGAGTTAACCGATTAAGAATGGCTTCATGGGATTTTGAAGATAGCTGTCTGGAAGAGGGCTATGCAGTTTTTCATGATATTTTATTTGCTAAATGCTAAGTAAGAGGAAAAAATAGGAATAAAAAATGGGAGTAAAAGAATGGAGAGACAGAGTCTGATTGATGAAAAACAAAAAATTACACTGGCGGATGAAAAAAGCGGAGTGTTGAAAGTAGACTTGATTCAGGTAGTGGGCAGGGGAGGCACAGCGATTGCTTATAAAGGAATCCGGCATTTCAATGGAGAAAAACAGATGTGTATCATAAAAGAATATTTTCCAGATGAAAGTCAGTCACCTGTGAAACGTTATTATCGGGAAAAAGCAGGAGAGCCGATTTGCATTCGCTCAGAGGATCGTGAAGAAGAAAAGAAACGTCAGGAACAAAATGTCAGACGAGAAATTCGTTTGGCAAATGAGATGTATTTTGATGGAAAAAATAACAGTCCTTATGCATTTCATACGGAATTTTTAACGCATTACGGGGACAGCAGTTATATGATTCTGGATACTTCAGAGGGGCAGACATTAGAAGCTTATGTCAGAGAAAAAGGACGGCTTAGCATCGAAGAAGCGATTGAATCAATCGAACGGCTTTTAGTGATTGTAGAACAGCTTTTGGGAGATAAATACTGTCACGGGGATATTAAAGGGCAGAATATCTGGATTCGTGGAGAGGGCGTGGCAAAATCATTTTGCCTGCTTGATTTCGGGAGTGTATTTTCTTATGACGAATATGGATATGATTTAAAGACCATGAGCCGGCAGGAAAAGAAGGAGATGGCAGATAAGATTGTATTTAACGAAGGAATTGGATGCAGCAGTGAGGGATATCGAGCTCCGAAAATTTTTCAGCTTAGTGTTGCAAAAGCGAGATATATAGAAGAGCGAACAGCAAGACGTGCCGGATTGCTTCTTGAAGCAGTAAAAGCAATTACGCCAGCTACAGACCTTTACAGCTGTATTCAGGTTATGTTCCGGCTTCTATATGGAGAGGTTTATAAAGGAGATGGAAGTGTTAACATAGAAAAGATTCAGGAACGAACCGGATGCAGTGAAAGCGTGGCTGAAAAGCTGCTTGAAATGATGAAAAAAAATGGAAAAGAAGAATACCGGACTGCAGATGAAGTAAGAAAAGATTTGGAAATATTAAAAACATTACAGCAAAAAGGCGCGCATCCGCAAGTGATTTTAGATGCATTAAAAGAAAAATTAAAGAATAAAACAATAGAAATTGATGAACGATTGTTGAATCAGGTAAAATGTGAGAATTAACTCAAAATTCAGAACCTTCTTTATAAAATTTGATATATAGAGAATAGAAGGAGGCATTTGAAGATGAGAGTACATACCGGAGATTTACACGGGAACATGAGTCGTATCATTGAATTTATTCAAAAAAATCAAGGAAAAGAAAACTGTTATCTGTTTGTGCATGGAGATGCAGGAATCAACTATGATTTAGGAGAAGGGGACAGAAAAAAGAAGCAAGAGCTTCAAAAAGCAGTGGATGAATTTTGGCAAAAGAATCAAAAAGAATGTAATATTTTATTGATTCGAGGAAATCATGAGTGCAGACCGGAAAACATTTATTCTTATGAAAAGCAGATGCGATGGGGTGGACAAGTCTATGTGGAATCTGAATATCCTAATCTGATTTTTTTAAAAGATGGAGAATTATTTAAAATCGAAGGCAGTCAGTATCTGGTACTCGGTGGTGGATATTCCTCGGATTATTTTTCGAGAATGTTAAATAACGAAGGCTGGTGGCCGGATGAAGAACTTTCAAAGATAGAATGGCAGAAAATTATTGGCAGGTTAGAAGAGAAGAATCAAAAAGATTTAGACCTATTAAACTTAATTGTACTTTCTCATGTGCTTCCGAAAAGTTGTGCAAAAGTATTTACAGAACGAAAACAGACATCACGGACAGAAGAAAAAATGGATGAAATCCTTGAACGATTTGGTTCTTCCATAAAAGCCTGGTACGCAGGACATTATCATATCAATGAAGAGAGAAACATGTGGGAAAACTGGAAGGGAGAAGTAAAAATCTTTTATGATTGCTTCTGGAAAGAATAAAAAGCAATAAAAAAATAAAATTAGAAACGAAATTCAAGAGCATTTTTGTATAGTTAAATTATACAGAAATGCTCTTTTTAAATTCATAGGAAACTTCGTCTTATGAATTTAAAAACGATCTGCGAGGATTGTACCGGGCGGTGAGGAAAGCTGTCGCAAAAGCGACCCGCCGCAGGCAGAGAATCTTGCAAGCGAGATTTTTATAAAAGGAAGGAGGCAAGCGAAGTGAGAATCACAAACATCACATTAGAAATGATAACGGTCATCTGTTTTTTGATTTTCATTTGTTATGAAAGTGCGACAATGCAGAAAACAGTTTATAAAGTTTCAGGAGTATGGAGTCTGAGAATTAAGCGAATCGGAAGAATGAAACGCTTTTTAAAAAATAAAGATATGGTATCTGAACTTTCACTTCAGCCTGGTATTTATCGACTTGGAACAGGGTGGTTTAACGATATCAGAATTTACGGATGTAAGAGTAAAGTAAAGCTTTATTTAAATATAGAATCAGAAAACAAAATTTTATTGACTGTTTTAAAGGGAGAAGTCGAAATGGAGGGGATTGTTTTAAAAGAGAATTCTTCCATACAGAAACATATCACACGAAATACAACACTTTTTATGGATGGAATTAAAATCGATTTCAGAAGGGAGGAAGATTAATGCTTGAAAAATTAGTTTATTTTATCAGTTCTTTTTCATTGCTTTTCTGGACTGTATTCAGCAATAAGAAATCATTAGATGAGAGCCTGGCTTATGTATGGGTAGTTACAATACTGTTAGCAGTAGAACTCGTAATCAGTATTATATGGGAAAAGAATCGAAAGAAACGACAGGGAATTTACATCATGTTGTTTTTAATGAATATCGGGGCAGCCGTTTCCTATTGTGCATCAAACTGCAGAGCTTTTGCAAACGATTTAAAGTATTTGATTTTGATTTTTACAGGTGTTTATTTTCTGACTTGTTATACTGACTGGTATCAGTCAAAGAATCTGGGCTTTCTGGCTATGCTTTCTGCACCTTTGGCATTAATCGGCGCGCTGTTTTGTAATCCGATAAACGGAGCACACATTAAGGTCTTTGGAATTTTGATTTTACCGCTGGTTGTTCTGCTTTATCAAACTGCTATCTGCTGGTTTTTGAAAGGGCACAGCAGAGGATATCTTGGAGGAAAGGTTGGAAGTCTTTCTTCCAAAAATGTCGGTTTCTTATGCTATACCGTAGCTCTCTTCCCTCTTATAGCAATGTGCAACGAATTTAATTTATTAATTCTAATTGCTCTGCTTGGAACAGCGTTTTTCTGGTATTCGATTCCGGATTTAAAAATCCGGATGGCTTACATCGGTCTCTGTCTTGGAACAGCATTTTTGGCATGTAAGTTTGTTTCTCATATCAGAGTACGACTGGAAGTATGGCTTGATTTACCGAAAGCAGTAACCGACGAAGCACTGGTTGGAAAGACAGAAAGTATTGTTTATTTTTTGAAAAATATTCAGCGTAGTGGCTGGTTTGGACTGGGACCTGGAAACTTATCAATTATTTTTAAAACGACTTGTGATACGGATCATGCATTGACACGAATCCTTTATGATTATGGAATTTTAATGGGAATACTGGTCATTGCAGCAGGAGTTTTGCTTGTAAGATGGATGACAACTATTCGAACATTAGATACAATGGAAGAATTTTGGACGTTGGGAAGCATTATTGTAACCGGTACGATTCTTTTGCTTCATATTGGGTCTAATACAGGAGGATTCATCAGTGCAGGAGTGAGCCTTCCTCTGGCATCAAGAGGGTTATGTTTAAATGCAATGTTTGTAAGTTACATAGCTGTGGAGCTTGGCTTTATGGAAAAAGGAGAAAAAAGAAATGTTCAGAAAAAAAGAAAAACTTCAAAGTTACATTAATCAGGTATGGCGTTTGTTTAAAGTGGCACTTGTAATGATGCTTGTTCTGGCTGTTGTTTTGGGAAACCGTTATCTGGAAGCAGACGCAAAAACGACAATGTCAGAACAGGAATTAGACAGTTCTTTACTGAGTCTTTCAGAAGTGTATCTGCCAGGTACTATTTATGACAAAAAGGATAATGTATTGATGTTTGGCAGTGAACCAGGAAAACTTAGTTGGATGAGTGATAAAAAGAGTAATTCTCTGGAGCGTTTAATTGGAGGAACGGATTATATAAAGGCAGTGGAAACCGGAAATGTCCGCATGACCATTCTTGGGATGGCACCGGAACTTTTGGGTGAATCCGATTCAAGAATGGATGAAAAATCTTTGTTTCATCCAAATCAGAGACGAATTGGTGGAAATGTAAAGCTTACGATTGACGCAGACTTACAAAATTTTATTGAAGATCTGTTGATTGAAAATGGCTATATGGACAGCTCTGTTATGGTAAGTAATTTTCAAACCGGAGAGGTTGAGGCTGCGGTATGTCTGGGAGGAGACTCTTCAGAAACCGTATTTTCAAGAAAATTTCATCCGGCAAGCACCATGAAACTGGCAACTGCAGCATCGGCATTAGAATACGATGCAAATCTTGCAAATTTCAGTTATACCTGCAAAGGCAACAATACCTTTACATTAGATGCAGAGGGAAAAGAAACGGTTTCTGTTCACTGCTCAGGTGGAAATGTACATGGAACATTGACAACAATGGAGTCGGCAATGGCGCAGAGCTGTAATGGTTATTTTATTGCCTTAGCGCAGCAGGTTCCAGAAGAAATTTTAAGAAAAAACTTAAAAAAATTCGGATTTGACGATGTGATGCATTATGATTCATTTAAATTTAATGATAATACCTTTATGGGGGAAAGTGAAAATGCTTACGACCTGGTCTACGGATGTATCGGTCAGGGACAGGCATCCGTAACCACGATTGGATTAAACATGTATACAAATGCAATCTTAAATAAAGGTGTTCTGGCAGAGCCTCATTTTATTTTAGGATCGAATGACAAACGAGAAGAACCAATGAAAGCAAAGACACAGGCAGTCACAAGACAGATGTGTACAGAAGAGGTGGCAGACAGCATCAAAAACATGATGGTGAAAGTCATGAGAGAAGGAACAGGACGTGACTTTGCAGTTGATGGAGTTGAGATGGCATTTAAAACAGGTACCGGTGAAGAAGGAGACGGAAAGACACAGACGTTACTCGTAACAGGAGGCATTTTGAATGAAAATAAACCATATTCGATTACGGTATGTTTAAATCATATTGATGGGGGAAGCAGTGTCAATGCCGGACTGATTGCGAAAGAGATCGTCAATCGATTAGTTACGGAAGAATAGGTTTCGATAGTACATGAAAGAGGAGGAACGGTTATGTTTGAAAAATTAAAAATTAGTGACGAGGTAGATTATATTCCATTTGAAGTGGATGGTGTGGAATTGAAAAAAAATGAAATTTTATTTACCAATGAAGAGCTGAGAAATGGAGTAGAAACTCTTTCCGAAGACTGGGAATTAGAGGAAAGCCAGGTGATTGAAAATAAATATTTAAGCATAGATATGGTTGGAAAAAACGGAATTGAAGCAGTATATGAAGATTTGGATGCTGAATTTCCAATTGCATTAAAAAAGAAATTAAAAGATGGCAGACAGAAATTTGCACCGATAAAAGTAAAAGCCGGCACCGATAAAATCCTTCCGATTCATGCAGGCTGTGTGCCGGTGCAACAGGTCGTTGCAGTTGGTCGTATGTCCTCAGGAAAAACCTGCCTGCGTCTCCAGATGACAGACCTGCCGTATTTTGATTTGATTGCATCGGGAACCGATACAGCAATCTATGATGATTTTCCGGCAATCGATTTACTAAAAAGAAAACAGGATGAAGAGCGCAGAGCCTTTATTTATGAGCAGGTACTGCCGGAAGGAACAAAGGTAAACGGTATTTATCCGGCGAATTATTATATGATTTCTGCTCCAAAACGTAATATTTTATTAAAATACGATGACATCTCCGGAGAAGAATGTATCAACATGGATTGGAATTCTTCTATTTTAAATGCTTCTTACATTGTTTTTATGATTGATTCAAATGAATTGCTCGGAAAAGAAGTTGCAAAGTACCATGAAATTTTAGACCAGCTTCTTCCAAAAGTGAAAATTAAAAAGGCGGGTCAGGATTATAAAATTTTTGTTGCAATTACCAGAGCAGATTTGCTTTTAGAACAGAATGAAAAACTGGCAGGCATTTGTCAGAAGACACTTTCCTGGGATGGCAAAAGATATACAAAACTGGTTCACAAGAATGGTTTCAACTTAAAAGAGTTCAATAAGAAGCAGATGGCAATCAAGGAGTATTTAAGTCAGGACTGCCCGGACTTTTATAATACAATCCGCCGTTATATCGGAGAAGAAAAACTGGTTTATGGTTTATTAGCATCCATTGGCAGTGAACCGGTTCGAATCAGTGAATCAGATGGAATGGAATGGAAGTATGAGTACAATCCTCAGTTTATCGAAGAACCAATTATGTATTTGTTGAATGATTCAGGTCTTTATCCGACAGCAATAGAAAAAAAGGAAGAATCTAAAAAAGAAACCAAAAAAGAGACAAAAAGAGATTATGAAGAAGACGAAGAATCAGATGAAACAGATGTAGATGGATTATTTGACTTTAACAGTTTAAAGGAAATCTTAAAGAAGAAGTTTAGGAAAACGGTAGAATAGGAATCGGGAGGGAAAGGTATGTATTACTTTATTGGAGGCAGAAATACAAAAAGTGGAAATGGACTTGGTGTTTTACGCTACAGTCCTGGATTTCCAATCGAATATCTGGAAAAAATTGAAAAAGAATGTCTTGAAATTGAAGTGGACAGTCCAGAAAAAGCATTGTTAATCTATCCAATTGGAAATAAAAATATGGTGGTTATGCAGGGAAAGAAAGTCAATGGAAATTATTTTGATGGAAGAGCACATGTGACAATGCACGGCTTTTTAATGAATATTGAGGAATTTAAGAACATAATTTTTCGTCTGCCGGCAGTAAACGGAATGGTCTTTTATGAGAAAGAATTTAAAGAAAACTTAAAAAGACTTCCAAACGAAAACTTTGAGAGAGATGTAAAATGGTTTGAACAGTGGAAGGAAGAGGATTTACTTGAAAAGGTAAATACAGAAACTCGATTAGAACTTTTTAAAATGGCATTTTATCTGGCAAAACATCCGGAAGAATCCTTCTATTTTAAATTTGAAGGCTCAGAGCCGGAACGAAGAAAAGTACAGCTTGAGTACTATCAGATTCTGCCTTATGAGCTTCAGGAACATCTTTATACTATCAGTAATGGAACATGCCTTCAGTCGAAAGCACAAATTTTAATTGGAGGAAAAACGGAATATAAAAACGGAGAAAAGAAATGGGAATCTATGTGGATTCCAGGAACCGTAAAAACAGTTTTAGGATTGGATTGGAAAGAGCGAAAGAAAATTTATGAGTTTACTTATCAGATTATAAAAGAAGCTGGAGAAGATGTGTTAGGAGTGACAGAAAAAATTTTGTTTACGCTGTATGAAAATCTATGGGAAATTTATAGAAACCCTGAGAAAAAATGTACAGCTGCTGAAAATATGCTGAAAATTTATTTTCCGAAAATTTGGAATCTCTTAAGAGAAAAAGGAATGATTCAGACTTCTTTACAAGCAAAAACTTTTGAATATAAATTATCTGGTCAGGAGAAAACAGAAATTAAAACCAGAGAATCAGATAAGAAACAGGATAAAAAACCAGAAGAATTTGCAGAAGAATGCTGGGAGTATCTTGAAAACAGCGCAAATCCAAGTTTTTTATTCTCTAAAATTCGCAATTATTATCAGGACAAAGAGGATGAATGGTTTGAGTTTCAGAATGAGTTAAGAGAAAGATTGTTTGGATATTCCATTGCGGTTTCTTTGATTGGAAAGCCAGAAGATGGTAAAACACAGTGCTTTGCAAAGTTATTATTATTTGCTTACGAGTATCATCAAGATGAGTATTATAGTTTGATGTGGAAAGAAGATGGTTTATTGCCGGCACCTTATGATATGGCAAAAGTAATGAAGTTCTTATCGAGCAAAATGGAAGAAGAACAGAGAAAAATGAAATATTACGAAAAAGTTGTGATGGATGAGTATTTGAATACAATGAAAATCCCTTTAAAGAAGTCTAAAAGAGACAAATTAGTAAAAGCAAACCAGGATGAATATATGGAACATTTTAATAAGTTTGACAACACAGAGGAGGATGAAGATGAATAAAAGAATCCAGTATCGTCAGATGGAAAATCTGTTAAAGAAAATGAATGAAAAAATAGACTCCCAGAATCGTAAAATCGAAAGTCAGAGTGAAATATTGCAGGAATTTATCGGACTTTTAAATGCGAAGCAGAGAGAAGGGGAAGACTTTGAAAAGTTTTTAAGAGAGCTTGCCTTATGGAGAGAAGATGTAGCCTCTTATCTGACTGCAAATGAACAGGAAGAACAGAGTCATCTGATTTTTAAACGGCTTGACTCTATTTTCGAAGAGATGGGGGTTAAAATTCATATAACAAAGGAAAATTCTGCTTTTGATTCAAAAATACATGAAGTAATTGATATTGTGGAGACAGAGGAAGAAGAGAAACATGCCAGAATTGCAAAATCAATTAGAAATGGTTATGAATATCATGGAAAGATTTTGTTAAAAGAAATGGTGGCAGGATATAAATATACAGGAGGAGACTGACGATGTTTGAAGAATACGCAGCGAAAACGATAGGAATTGACTTTGGTACAAATAACAGCGTAGTAGGAGTCTATAACACGAAAATTGAAAAACCTTTAGTAATTGAAAATGAAGAGGGAGTGAACAGCACCCCTTCTGCTGTTCTCTTAAGAGAACCATTAGAATTTTCAGATGTGGGACGCAGTGCCAAGGAAAGAGCCATGCTTGAGCCGGTTGTTTTGTCTATGAAATCATTGATTGGCACGGAAAATAATGGATTTGCAATCAGCCGTGAAGGGGTACGTTTCCCGATTTTGGACGCTCATAAAGTATTATTTCAGTACTTGAAAAGAAATACAAAGACCAGAATGGATCCTGATGGAAAACTGAATTATCGTGCAGATAAATGTGTTGTTTCTTATCCGGCTTCTTTTAATCTAAAACAAAAGGAATTTGTGCGCAGAGCAGCGCAGAGTGCAGGAATGAAGGTGGCTGGTATGATCACAGAACCGGAGGCCTGTGCACTTGCATATCTGTATCCAGACAAGTTATCGGAGAAACCGCTCAATTTAAGAATCATTGATTTGGGTGCAGGTACATTTGATGTGGCTCTGTTATCTGCCTCAAAACGTCAGATTAAAGTGCTGGCAGTGGACGGAGTAAAAGCAGGAGGAGACGATATCGATTATCTGATGATGGCGTATTTTACAGCACAGTTAAAAGCGAATGGAATCGATCTCTCTGGGGATAAAGAGGCATTTCAGGTGTTAAGAAACCGTTGTGAAGAATGTAAAATCCGTATGTCTGCCCCAGGAAAAGAGTACGATAGTATTATTCTTTACACTCCAAAATATAATAAACAGGTTGAAATCGGAATCTCAAAAGCAGATTATCATAAGCTTTGTGAAAAATTGATGCAGGTAAAATTAATGCCTGTCTTGGAACGTCTGGCAAAGGTGGAAAAAGAAAAAGGAGTGAGAGCGGATCTGACTCTTTTAGTAGGGGGAAGTAATGTAAATCCATACTTTGTGAATGAATTTAAAAAGATGTACGGAAATAATTGTATCTCTTACAAATCAAAAGAAGCCGTAGCACTTGGGGATGCAGTCTATGCTTATATGTTGGAAAAAGGGATTATGAAAGGCTTGATTTATTCAGAAAATCAGTCGGGCAGTCATTCCAAAATCCCGAAAATGAAGCAGGTGTCGAATGAGACACTTGGTCTTAGAATTTTAGATGGTTCTGGTGCAGGAACAAAAAGTTATCACGTCGAAAACTTGATTTTCAAAAATATGGAGCTTCCGGTACATATTAAAACAAACGTAAAAACTGCTTATGAGAAACAGACAAAAGTTGCACTGCATCTGTATTCAAGTGGCAGTATCAGTACAAAAATGAAATTGGAAGGAGCACAGGAAGTTGGAACCTGTCTCTTAAGAAGTAAAAAACCACTTGCAAAATATACGACTATTGAAGTGGAATTGATTATGGAAACAGCAGACAAAATTCAGGTAAAAGCATTAGAAAAAGGAATGAATCAGAAAGTAGATGTCATGTTGGATTTAAGCTAAACTTGGAGTAAAAAAATGAATTTGGAGTAAAGAAATGCAGGAAAGACTCTGAGAGTACATATTTGGTATATTAAAAAAACAGGGGATGAAAGGAGCAAAAAATGGCGGAGGAAATTGTAAAAATTGATAAGATGGAACACAGCACTTCATTGCGCTGTGTTAATCAGTTAACAGGAAGACAGCAGGAGCTTTACTGGCAGTTCGTAAAATCGATTTCCAGATTAGAAAAAGAGGTTATCCCATGCACCGTTATGACAAAAAGAGACTGGTCGGCCGTCTTTTTAGCAATTGCATTAGATTTTCCGGAATTTTTCTATTGGAATCAGTATGAAATAAAACGGGTTCAGCAAAATGAAGACGGAACAGTTTTTTCCTTTGAAATGAGTTATCATTATAACGACAGGGATTTGATTCGAAGAAAAATGAATCAGATGTCGGCAATGGCAAAAGATATTTTGGAGCAGATTATTACAAAAGGAATGACGGAAGCAGAGATGGTTCGTGCGGTTTATGATTTTCTTACTTTAAATCTGACTTACACAAACGAGAAATATCAGAATGGTAATTCTTATCCTTATGCTTCTTACACGCTGGAAACATTATTAAATCGTGTCGGTGTCTGCGAAGGAATTTCAGTAACATTCCTTTACTTGCTCAGACAGCTCCAGATCGAATGTTTTGGCTATGCTTCTAAAACTCATGCATGGAATGTAGTCAAATTAGGAGACCAACACTTTTTCTGCGACGTTACCTGGGATTTGAGAGAGAGAGAAAATGGAAGAAGATATCAGTATTATATGCTGACAGAAAGACAGATGCGGGCAAAATCTCATCCTGACGGAGATGGCATTTTGTTTCCGGGAATGAGAGCTTATGAATAAAAAACCACCCTAAGGCAGGGTGGCTTTTTGTTTCATAGGAAATTGCATCCTATGAAATAAAAACACTCCGCAGGGAGCGCACTGCGGCGGTGAGGAAATCTGTCGCAAAAGCGATCCGCCGCAGGCGGAGAATCTCGCAAGCGAGATTCTTTTTAAAGCTTGTCATAGATTTTCTGCTTGTCCGGAGTTTTTAGTAATAAATACTTACGAATTGCAAAAATTGCTCCAAGCGCAACAATTCCGATAAGCGTATCCACCATGGTTTCGTGGACGACGACCATCTGTCGTGCAAGAGCGAACATCAGTACTTCGAGAAGCGTTTCGGCAGTGTGTTTTGCAAGCATTTTTACAAACTCTACACCGATGAGTAAGGTGAGGACATTCCCCAGAAATGTGGTGAAATCGTGAGCCGTGATTTCAAGCAGAGGATGTTGTACAAAATCATATACGACGGGAATAATCAGTAGAACAATCACGGTCAGAATAATGAGAGATAGAAATATTTCCGTGTAGCGTGAGATTGTGTAGATGATTTCATTTAATTTCTTTTTTATGTTCACGCAAGAACCCCCTTTTATGATGAGTTTATAATACCATAAAAAACGTTGTGAAGACAACAAAAAAGAGTAAGGTTGTCTAAAAAAATAAGCACAAGAAAAGAAGTTAAATATTAATAAAATGTTACAAAATATAACATGAAAATTAATAAAAAATGAAAAAAGCTTGCATCTTTAAAAGAAGTGTGCTATTATGGACAACAGTGAAGCACAAAAAAAGGAGAGAGGTAAAGAAGTGAAAAAACGAATTATAGCTCTTAGCTTAGTTTTAGCGATGTCAGCATCTCTTACTTTTCCAGTTGCAGCAGCAAGAAAAGATGAGGTACAGGCTGAGAAAGCAGCAACAGAAAGTAAATTATCTGCGGCAGAAAGTAAGGCCGATGAATTAGAATCAGAAAAAAATGCATTACTTGGAGAAATTGATTCTCTGGATCAGAGTCTGGTACAGACGATGGCTCAGATTGAAATCTTAAACGGAGAAATTTCTGACAAGGAATCTGCAATTGAAGATACAAAACAGAAATTAGAGGATGCACAGGCTGAGAAAGATAAACAGTATGCATCTATGAAGAAAAGAATACAGTATCTGTATGAAAACGGTGGCAGTAATGCCTGGGCACAGATGATTCTGGAATCCGGAAGTATTACGGATATGTTTGATAAAGCCGAGTATACTGAAAAAATGTATCAGTATGACCGCGATGAGCTGCAGAAGATGAAAGATGTTGTAACAGAAGTTACACAGCTTGGAGAACAGCTTACACAGGAAAAAGCAGAGCTTGAAGATATGAAACAGGCTCAGGAAGAACAGCAGAGTTCTCTGCAGACGCAGATGGATCAGAAGAAAGCAGAAGCTTCCGATTACGAAACTCAGATTGCAAATGTACAGGCTCAGGCTCAGGAATACAAAAACCTGATTGAACAGCAGAATGCAGAACTGAAGAAGATTCAGGAAGAAGAAGCAAGAGCAGCAGAAGAAGCAAGAAAAGCTGCAGAAAAAGCGGCAGCAGAAAAAGCAGCGAAAGAGAAAGCAGCAAAAGAACAGGCAGCAGCCGAAGCAAAAGCTGCGGAAGAAAAAGCAGCAGCTGAAAGCACAAAAGCAGAACAGACAAGTACAAAATCCGAAGATACAACAGATAACAGTGACAATAATGTTTCCGAAGATACAACAGACAACAGCAGTAACAGTGCTTCCGAAGATACAACAGATAACAGCAATGTTTCTGAAGATACTTCAAATGATGATGCATCTAATGACACAACAAATGATGCATCTAACGATACATCCGATAATGACAGCAATTATTCTGAAGATGTATCTGATGACAGCTCCAGTACAACAGATAATAGTTCAAGCAGTACTTCCAGTGCAACTGGAGAAGCAGTCGTTGCTTATGCAAGCCAGTTTATTGGAAATCCGTATGTCTATGGTGGAAACAGCTTAACAAACGGAATTGACTGTTCTGGATTTGTGCAGCAGGTATTTGCACACTTTGGATACAGTTTACCACGTGTCAGCGATGCTCAGGCGGGAGCAGGAAGAGGAATTTCTTATTCCGAATCCCGTGCCGGAGATATCATTGTATATTCCGGACATGTAGCAATTCTTACAGGAGACGGTGGAATTGTACATGCTTCTAACAGTGCACCATATCCACAGGGTGGAATTAAGTATTCATCTAACGCACTGTATCGTCCATACATAGCAATCAGAAGAATTGTAGAGTAATCTTACTTTAAGAGAATTAAAAAGCGAACAAAAGACAAAAGGGGTCTTGTACAAAATTGTACAGGACCTCTTATTTGTTACAAAAATTTAAACTTATGCTTGCTAATGTAATAATTTTGTGATATCATGTTCAAGGTAATATTGTCTCAGAAAGAAAATGTGAGGTACATAATATATATGAAAAAAAGATTTCTTTGTCTCAGTCTTATTTTTGCTCTTGCAGTCACACAGGTTATGCCGGTAGCTGCATCCAGAAAAGAGGAAGTTCAGACTGAAAAAGCAAATACAGAAAGTAAATTATCTGCAGCGGAAAGCAAAGAAGCAGAACTGGAACAACAGAAAGAAGAATTATTAGGAGAAATTAATTCTCTTGACCAGAGTCTGGTAAAAACACTGGCAGAAATTGAAATCTTAAAGGGTGAGATTTCAGATAAAGAAGATTCTATAGAAGAAACAAAAGAAAAACTTGCAGAATCTGAAGCAGAGCGTGATGAACAGTACGCAGCCATGAAAAAAAGAATTCAGTATCTTTATGAGAATGGTGGAAGTGGTGCATGGGCACAGATGCTTTTAGAGTCCAGCAATATCACAGACTTATTAAGTAAAGCAGAGTACACAGAAAAGATGTATCAGTTTGACAGAGATGAACTCTCTAAAATGAAAAATGTTGTAGAACAGGTAACATCTCTTGGAAATCAGTTAGAAGAAGAAAAAGGCGAGTTAGAACAGATGAAACAGGCTCAGGAAGAGCAGCAGGAAAATCTGGAAAACGAACTGGAAAAGAAAAAAGCAACAGCTTCTGACTATGAAAATCAGATTTCTGAAGTAAAAGCTCAGGCTGCTGAATATAGAAAATTAATTGAACAGCAGAATGCAGAACTGAAGAAAATACAGGAAGAAGAAGCAAGAAAAGCAGAAGAGGCAAGAAAAGCCGCTGAAGCAAAAGCTGCCGAAGAAGCTGCTAAGAAGAAAGCTGCAGAAGCTGCCGCAGCAGCAAAAGCAGAGGCTGCAAAGAAAGCTGCAAGTACAAGTAAGAGCAACAGCTCTTCTAATACAAGCAGTGCTTCTGGAAGCCAGTCCTCTAATACAGGTGCTTCTAATACAACAACTGAAACAACAATTGTACCGGAAGAAAATACTACAGTAGATGAAACTTATGAAGAAGAGACTACAACTTCTTCAGGAAGTACTTCCAGTGCAAGTGGAGATGCAGTCGTTTCTTATGCAAGCCAGTTTATCGGAAATCCGTATGTCTATGGTGGAAACAGCTTAACAAACGGAATTGACTGTTCTGGATTTGTACAGCAGGTATTTGCACACTTTGGATACAGCCTGCCACGTACCAGTGATGCACAGGCTGGTTCAGGAAGAGGAATTACCTATTCTGAATCCCGTGCCGGAGATATCATTGTATATTCCGGACATGTAGCAATCCTTACCGGAGACGGCGGAATTGTACATGCTTCCAACAGCAAACCATATCCACAGGGCGGAATTAAATATTCATCTAATGCGCTTTACAGACCATACATTGCAGTCAGACGTATTGTAGAGTAAGAAAAATACATAGATTGAGAGATAGAAAAGGGATTTATACATTCGTTTGTATAAATCTCTTTTTTGATTCATAAATAAAAAATTTTTTGCGTGTTGCAAGTGGAAACTCACTGCCTTTAGGTGACGAGTAGTTGACTGGAAAATATATAATAGAATAAAAAAGTCAAAATAGTAAAGTTTTAAGTAAAATTTTTGAAAGCATCTTAAAAAAAATTGCATTATAATAAACTTAAACGAAAAAGGTTTAAATAATAAGGAGCGAATGAAAATGGGATTGGAAAAATATGTATTAAATGGAAATCCAATGTGCTGTGCGGCAAATGTAGTAAGCGGTGAACATTATCGAATTTCAATGCTGACCACTGCGTTAGTACGCTTAGAATATAGTGAAAATGGAGAATTTGAAGACCGTCCGACACAGATGGTAGTGAATCGTGATTTTGCACCGACAGAATTTAAAGTAAGTGATGTAAATGGCGAACTTCATATTTACACAAAAGATTTAGAAATTCATTATGATAAGAAAGAGTTTACTCCGGGAGGCTTAATGATTCGTGTAGCCGGAGGAAAATCCAATGAAAGAGTGTGGCATTATGGAGAAGCACCAAGAGATTTGCTTGGAACTGCTCGTACGTTAGATGAAGCAGATGGAGCCATTCCATTAGAACATGGAATCTTATCAAAAAATGGATTTTCTTTAATTGATGATTCTAAGACAATGGCATTGAAGTCAGATGGAACAGTGGAGCCTAGAGTCGGAAATAAGAAAGATATTTATTTCTTTGGATATGGACACCGCTATCTGGAATGTCTGAAAGATTTCTATTATTTATGTGGAGAGACGCCATTACTTCCAAGATATACATTTGGAAACTGGTGGAGTCGTTATCATCGCTATACAGAAACCGAATATAAAGACTTAATTGAGCGGTTTGAAAGAGAAGAAATTCCATTTTCTGTGGCGGTTGTGGATATGGACTGGCATCTGGTAGATGATGTAGACCCGATTTATGGAAGTGGCTGGACAGGCTATACCTGGAATAAGAAATTTTTCCCAAATCCGAAGGAATTTATGGGATGGCTGCATGAGCATCACATGAAAATTACATTAAATGTACATCCGGCAGATGGAATCCGTGCTTATGAGGATGCTTATGAGAGAGTTGCAACAAAGATGGGAATGGATCCGGAAAAGAAAGAACCGGTATTGTTTGATGTGACAGACCCGAAATTTATGGAAGTATATTTTGAAGAATTACATCATCCGATGGAAGAAGAGGGTGTTGATTTCTGGTGGGTAGACTGGCAGCAGGGAACGGTAACAAAAGTTCCGGGACTTGACCCGTTGTGGATGCTCAATCATTATCATTATCTGGATAATAAATGGAAAGGCACAAGACCGCTGACATTTTCCAGATATGCAGGACCTGGAAGCCACCGTTATCCGATTGGATTTTCAGGGGATACGGTGATTACCTGGGAAAGTCTTCAGTTTCAGCCGTATTTTACAGCAAATGCGAGCAATATTGGTTATGGCTGGTGGAGTCATGATATCGGAGGTCACATGATGGGTTATCGTGATGATGAACTGACCGCAAGATGGGTACAGCTTGGTGTATTTTCTCCGATTAACCGTCTGCATAGTACAGATAATCCGTTTAATGGAAAAGAGCCATGGAAATATAATAAGATTGTAGAATCTGTTATGAAAGCGTTCTTAAAACTGCGACATGCGCTTGTTCCGTATCTGTATACCATGAATTACTGTGCCAATAAAGAGGGCAAACCGCTTGTTATGCCAATGTATTATTTAGAGCCGGAGAGAGAAGAAGCTTATCAGGTACCGAATAATTATTATTTTGGCAGTGAACTTATGGTTTCTCCGATTACAGAGAAAATAGATACAAAAACTCAGCTTGGAAAAGCAAAGACATGGCTTCCGTCCGGAGTCTGGTATGACTTTTTTAATGGAAGAAAATATGAGGGTGGACGTATGGTTCAGTTGTTCCGTGGAATCGAAGAAATTCCGGTACTGGCAAGAGAAGGTGCAATTGTTCCACTGAAAAATATGGAAGTATTTGATAATGACACGGATAATCCAAAATCTTTGGAAATAAAAATTTTCCCTGGAAAGACTGGAAGTTTTACTTTAAGGGAGGATGAAGGAGACAGTGTAGAAGAAAGCTGGGTAGAAACAAAGCTGGAAAAAGCACAGGAAGAAGGGAAAGACTGCTTTATCATTCACACTCCACAGGGAAATACAGAGGTACTTCCAGAAAAACGATGCTGGAAACTGGATTTTGTAAAAATAAAGGAAAATACAGTAAGCGTGCTGGTAGATGGAAAAGAGACGGCATATAAAGCAACAGTAGAGAAAAATGGTATGTGTATAGAAATAACAGAAGTGCCGGTAAATGCAGAGATAAAAGTAGTATTTGAAAATCCAATCGAAGAAAGTTTGGCAGACCTTGCCCAGGAAGCTTATGAGATTTTAGAAAAAGCACAGATTTCTTATAATTTAAAATCAGATTTGTATAATCTTATTAAAGAACAGCAAAAAGGAGCGATTGCAACATTAGCTTCAATGGAATTAGAGCCGGCGATGTTTGGAGCACTGTGCGAGATTTTAACAGCAGAAAAATAAAAGAGAAATAAATTGTTTTTTGTATGCCGTTCTCTTATAATAAAAGCAGATAAACGAAAGGACGGATTTTTTATGGCAATGAAAGATAAGATGCATACAGGAGAATTGTATCTTCCGGGGGACGAGGAAATCTTAAAAGAACAGGAAAAATGTCTGGAACGCTTGTATGAGTTTAATCAGACCCGCCCGTCAGAGGGAGAAAAACGTCAGCAGATGTTAAAAGAAATGTTGGCAGAACTTGGCGAAAACTGTTATATTGAACCACCATTTCATGCAAACTTTGGTGGTCGTCATGTTCATTTTGGAAATAATGTGTATGCAAATTTTAACTTTACTGCAGTAGATGACACCCATATCTATGTTGGAGATTATACCATGTTTGGACCAAATGTTACACTTGCGACAGCGGGACATCCGATTTTACCGGAACTTCGCAAGCAGGCTTATCAGTATAATATGCCAATTCATATCGGAAGAAACTGCTGGCTTGGGAGCGGTGTCTGTGTAATGCCGGGAGTAACAATTGGAGACAATACAGTAATTGGTGCCGGAAGTGTAGTAACCAAAGATATTCCGGCAAATGTGGTTGCTTATGGAATACCGTGTAAGGTGATAGGAGAAATCAATGAGCATGACAAGGAATATTATTTCAAAGATCGGAAAATAGAGCTGTAATCATTATTCGAGGAGACCAAAAGTCTCCTCTTTATATTTAATACACGATTATTTTTGCAAGTGAATCTCGTTTTGCTTCGGTCAACTGATAGAAGGAATCCAATAGCTGAACCTGAAAAGACCCAGGAGCCATTGTCTTTTTTGCGGCGAGTTCTCCGGCAATTCCAAATTCAACAGTCGAAGTCAGAGCGGCGTTAAAAGCATTTGAGGCAGAGGCAAGATAGGAAGCACAGACCATCCCAAGCATACAGCCGGTTCCGGTAATATTTGCCATAGCGGGTGAACCATTTTGGACAAAGAAACACTCATCTTTTGATACAATCATGTCTTCTTTTCCGGTGATGAGAAAAACTGTATTCCATTCATCGGCTTTTTTCTGAAAGAGTTTGGTCAGTCTATTTCGATTTTCGTCGGTGATGGAATCTTTTTCTCCGGCGTCGATTCCGACAGCGTGGGATTCTTCCTCTATCATGGCAAGCAGTTCTGACATATTTCCCTTTAAAACCGAAGGGACATGAATTTTCAGTAATTCTTTTGCAAAATTTTTTCGAAGCGTACTGCATGCAGTTCCGACAAGGTCAAGAAGCACCGGAATTTCTTTTTGTACCGCAGTCTTTAACGCAATCGGCATGGCTTCCATTCTTGCATCAGTAATATTTCCAAGATTTAAAGCAAGAACCTGTGCAGTGCTTGTAATTTCAGCAACTTCAAGCGGGTGTTCTGCCATAATCGGGCGTGCGCCGGAGGCAAGAACGATATTTGCACAGTCATGGATGGAAATTGGATTGGTAATGCAGTGAATCAGTGGTTTAGTGAGTCGATTTTGTTCTTTTAGATTTTCTAACTTTTTTATCATAAACTTTTGCTCCAAGATTTCTTTGAAACTCGGCAAGAACACCTGCCTGACTTAAGGTTTTTAAGAAGAACCAGGCAACTGTTCCGCCCATTGTCGTAGCAGCTAAAAACATTGGGGTATAGTAAAATGCGGTTAAACCGCCTCTTCCCATAAGAATTGCCATAACAGGGTAAGAAACCAGAGAACCGATAATTCCGGTTCCAAAGATTTCACCTAAGACAGCGCAGATGATTTTACCACCGGAAGCCCGATAAAAGACACCGGATAAAAATGCTCCAAATACGGCTCCGGTTAAGGCAAGCGGAGGAATTCCCATCATCATCATACGGATGATTCCGATTAAAGTTGCGCATAGAAGGGAATACCAAGGTCCAAGAAGCACGGAGCAGACAATGTTAATAAAATGTGCAGTCGGACACATTCCTTCGATTCTTAGAATCGGAGAGATGACAACACCGATGGCAACTAACATGGCAAGCATAACCATGCGAAGTAAGTGAGAATGTTCTGTTTTCATAAAGCGTATCCTTTCTTTATTTATAAAAATTTTTTGAATAAAGTAAAAATGCCCTGGATTTGGAAATCCGGAGCAGATATGGTTAAAATTATAAATTCTTATGATTTCCTACGCTGGTATTATCCAAATCAGGTGCGGTCGAAGCTAATATCTTCCTCTCAGCCTGTCACACAAGCTCCCGTATTGTTTCTACTTAAATCGTAAAAAGATTATCACAATAGAAATGTAAAGTCAACTTGTATTCTGAAAACACAGGTATTATACTTATAACAACTCAAAAAGTAAGAAAATAACAGGAGGATCAGAGGATGTTTCACTTTAATTATTATGCACCCACACAGGTAGTATTTGGAAAAGACACAGAAGAAAAGACAGGAGAACTTGTAAAGGCACAAAACTGTAAAAAAGTTTTGATTCATTACGGAAGTGGAAGTGTAAAACGGACGGGATTGTTAGACCGCGTAAAACAGGCATTGGAAAAAGAAAACCTTGCATATACAGAACTGGGCGGAGTGGTTCCGAATCCAAGACTTTCGCTTGTAAAGGAAGGAATTGAACTTTGCAAAAAAGAAGGTGTTGATTTTATCCTGGCAGTCGGCGGAGGAAGTGTCATTGACTCTGCAAAGGCAATCGGATATGGAGTTGCAAATGGTGGTGATGTATGGGATTTTTATTCTCATAAAAGAAGTGCGGCAGGTTGTCTGCCAATCGGTGTTATTTTAACCATTTCAGCAACAGGAAGTGAGATGAGTGATTCTTCTGTTATCACAAATGAAGATGGATGGATTAAAACCGGATATCACAGTGAATACTGCCGTCCGAAGTTTGCGATTATGAATCCGGAACTGACTATGACGCTGCCGGATTATCAGACTGCATGCGGATGCACCGATATTTTAATGCATACAATGGAGCGTTATTTTACCAAAGGGGAAAATATGGAGCTGACAGACAGCATTGCCGAAGCATTGATGCGTACAGTGATTGAAAATACAAAGATCTTAAAAGAAAATCCAAAAGATTACAATGCCAGAGCTGAAGTAATGTGGGCAGGAAGTCTTTCTCATAACGGATTAACCGGATGTGGAAACGGTGGAAATGATTTTGCAACACATGCACTGGAACATGAACTTGGCGGTATGTATGATGTGGCACATGGAGCAGGACTTGCAGCACTTTGGGGAAGCTGGGCCAGATATGTCTATAAAGAAATTCCAGAGCGTTTCCACAAATTTGCAGTGCAGGTAATGGGACTTGAAGATAGCGGAGATGCAGAGGAAATGGCAGTGCGTGGAATCGAAGCGATGGAAGCATTTTTTCGTGAAATAAAGATGCCGACCAATCTTCGTGAGTTGGGGCTGACTCCGAGTGAAGAAGAATTAAAAGAACTGGCACATAAATGCAGTTTAAATACAGGCGGACATAAGGGCTCTGCAAAAGTATTATATGAGGCAGATATGCTGGCAATCTATGAAATGGCAAAATAATAAGGAATGAAACGTATGAAGGGTTTATTATTTCCGACATTAAAAAATTATAAAAAAGAATACTTAAAAAAAGATATTTTTTCAGGAATTATTATGGCAGCGGTGTCGATTCCGATTTCGATGGGATATGCACAGATTGCAGGACTTCCGGCAGTCTATGGACTTTATGGTTCGGTCTTTCCGATTTTATTCTTTGCACTGTTTTCTACTTCAAAACAGTTTATCTTTGGTGTAGATGCTGCACCGGCAGCGATTGTGGGAGCCGCACTTGTTTCACTTGGGATTGAGAGTGGAAGCAAAGAGGCAATGCAGTATGTGCCTGTGATTGCGCTTTTAACCGGACTATGGCTGTTGTTGTTTTATTTTCTAAAAGCCGGCAGGATTGTAGATTTTATTTCAACACCGGTTATGGGGGGATTTATCAGCGGAATTGCGCTTACAATTATTTTAATGCAGATACCAAAGATATTAGGAGGTAAGGCGGGTTCAGGAGAATTACCGGAACTTGCTCACCATATTTTTGAAACCTGTAAGGAAATTAACTGGTTGTCAGTTGCACTTGGAGTCGGAGCGTTGGTTTTTCTTCGGCTGGCTGGGAAACTGATTCCGAAATTTCCGATGGCAATTGTGATTATGGCGGTTGGAGTAGTAGCAACGTTGCTGTTTCATGTGGATGAACGAGGAGTGATTTTGCTTGATGCAGTAGAGAGTGGCCTTCCAAAAATTCATATGTTTCAATTTGCAGGGATTGACTGGACGCAGGCGGCAGGGAGAAGTCTGATGATAGCTGCGGTTATCATGTCAGAAACCTTATTATCAGAAAATAACTTTGCCTTAAAAAATGGCTATAAAATTAATGAAAATAAAGAAATTCTGGCGTGCGCAGCAGGAAATCTTGCATCGGCATGTGTGGGATGCTGCCCGGTCAATGGAAGTATTTCAAGAACTTCAATGAATGAGCAGTATGAAGGGAAAACACAGGCAGTTTCAATTACAGCAGGTGCAGTGATGGCAGTTGTTTTAGTCTGTGCAACCGGCTTTATCGGTTATCTTCCTGTGCCGGTGTTAACTGCGATTGTGATTTCAGCACTTATGAATGTGGTGGAATTGCATCTGGCAATTCGCTTATTTAAAGTAAGTCGGAATGAATTTTATATATTTGTAGCAGCGTGCATCAGTGTTTTGTTTTTGGGAACCATTTATGGTGTTGTAATCGGATTGTTACTTTCTTTTATAGCAGTTGTGTTACGAGCAACCAATCCGCCTCGTGCTTTTTATGGTATGATTCCAGGCAAGGAAGCCTATTATGATTTAAAACGAAACCGCAATGCTTATCCGATTAAAAATACAATTATTTATCGATTCAGCGAAAATCTGTTTTTTGCAAACATTAAGATTTTCCAGTCCGATATTGAAAGCAGCATCAAAGAAGATACAAAAGTAGTCATTGTAGATGCAGGAGCAATCAACAGTATAGATATCACAGCGGCAGATCGTCTGGAAATGATAGCAAAAAACTTTGACAAACAGGGAATTCATTTTTATATCACAGAACATTCCGAAAATGTAAATGAACAGATGAGAAGCCTTGGAATTGGACATTTAATTGAAGAAGGAAAAGTCCGCCGAACCATTCTTGCAGCTTTGCATGATGCTGGAATTCCTTCTTCATGTCCGCTTGAAATTTCGGAAAAGGTGCATGCAGTCCATGAGGCAATGATACCGGCAGAAGAGGAAAATACCTTAGAAGAATTTGCCTGGGCCTTTGGTGATGATGCAGTAGAAGAAATTGAAAAGAAAGTGCATCAGGTGATGGAACAGCTGCATAAACTGCCGGATTTGGAGCGCCTTGCAGAGCTTGGAATTGAAGAAAAACTTAAAAACTGGCATTCGCTTGGAGCAATTGATGAGGATGAAATATTAAGAAGAATGGAATTGCATTTAGATGAACTTCCGGAAAACTTAAGAGGAGATCGCAAAGTAATTCTGCAATTGATTGAAAAACGAAGACGTAAAATTGAGCAGCAGTTATTGATTCATCATCCAGAGATTGTGGAGCACTTGAAGAAGAGCAGGGAAAGACTTGAAAAGAGACTGGAAAAGCAAAATCCGGAAGCGGCAAGAAAATTACATAAATGGGAAGAGGAGATTCGGGAGAAGAAAGAACCATGAAAAAGCGGAGCTTTTACAAAAATTTTCTTTCAATTTATATTTTATTAGTGCTTCAAAATGTGTTAACGCTTAGTGTCAACTTGACAGATAATATCATGCTGGGCGCTTACAGCGAAATCTCATTATCCGGTGTCACAGCGGTCAATCAAATCCAGTTTATATTTCAGCAGATGTTATCTGCATTTGCTGAAGGTGCCGTCATTTTAGGCAGCCAATATTTTGGCAAAAAGGATACCGGTTCAATTAAAAAAATCGGCAATGTTGCAATGCGTTTTGGGATTGGAATTGCTTTGATTTTGTTTGGAATTGTGACCTTTTTGCCAGTATCGGTAATGCATATTTTTACAACAGAGACTGCAATTGTAAAGGAAGGCTGTGTGTATCTTTCCATCATTCGGTTTACGTATCTGTTTTTTGCAGTTACGACGATTTTGCTGGCTACTCTTCGTACCGTTCAGGTGGTAAAAATTGCTTTGATGTTATCGATTGTTACGTTAGTAGTTAATTATGGAATTAATTATACTTTGATTTTCGGAAGGTTTGGTGCGCCGAGGCTTGGTGTGACAGGTGCAGCAATTGGAACTTTGGTCGCTCGAATCTTAGAATGTGGAATTGTTATTTTTTATAGTATAAGAAAAGAAAAGATCTTAGATTTGAAATTCCGGGATTACTTTAAGAAAATGGATCGAGAAATCCTTGCAGACTATGGAAAAGTAACACGCCCGATGTTCTTGGTACAAAGCCTTTGGGGAATCAATACTGCACTTCAAACTGCAATTTTAGGTCATATGACTGCACGTGCAATTGCGGCCAACAGTGTTGCCTCCAACCTGTTTCTTTTAGTGAAATCAGCAGCAGTCGGTGCGTGCTCCACAGCTTCTGTTATCATTGGAAAAGCAGTTGGAGAGGGAGATGAAGTGCAAGTGATTCGGTATTCCAAGCAACTCCAAAAGCTGTTTTTAGCAATTGGAATTTGTTCCGGGGTTACCTTATATTTCTTGCGAATTCCAATTCTTGGAATTTATAATTTATCCGAAGAGACAAGAGCGATGGCGAACAGTTTTCTTATTATTTTAAGTGCCGTCTGTGTAGGAATGTCTTATCAGATGCCGACCAATAATGGAATTATAAGAGGCGGCGGAAGTCCTCAGATTGTAGCAAAGATTGATATTATCAGTATCTGGGGGATTGTGCTTCCGATTTCTTTCCTTGCAGCGTTTGTGTTTAAGGCGTCACCGCAAATTGTAGTGTGCTGTTTAAATGCGGATCAGTGGTTTAAATGTATCCCGGCATTTTTGATCGTGAATTATGGAAAGTGGATTCGGAAGTTAACCAGATAAAAGATTTCTTGCAATTAAAAAAAACCTATGTTATACTAAAAAATACATGAATGCGAAAATTGTTTTCATGCAAATATTTGCCCACCAAGAAATTGGTTAAGCCCATACGGACAGGCGGGGCAGCTGCCGACTGCGGTGAAAGACCGCATTATTGATTGAGTTAGAAGCTCAAATTTTATAAGTTGTGTGCAGGAGAGTAACCTGCGACCCTCTCAGATAGAGATATCACTTGTGAAACGGTCAATAAGAGTAGTTTTAGCAAATATTTGCTGGCGGAAGCGTCAACGATAAGCTCTGAAAGAAAATGGTTTTTGCAGATATGCATAAGGATGCATAGTGTATAAACTTAAAATGACTTTTGTAGAATGATACTACAGGACAGGTGATGAATCACCTGTCCTTTTTTGTTTGCTTTACAGGAAATTTCGTTCTATTTTTGGAGTGGGAATGACACAACATCGGAGGAGAAATGAAATATAACAGAAGAAATAACAAAGAAGAGCATCGGCAGATGCGGGCACCGGTGTATGAAGCACTGGAAACTTTGAAAAGAAAAAGAGTCGTTCCATTTGATGTGCCGGGACATAAAAGAGGCAGAGGAAATCCGGAACTGGTAGAATTGTTAGGAGAAAAATGTGTCAGTTTGGATGTGAATTCCATGAAGCCGTTAGATAATCTCTGCCATCCTGTTTCTGTCATAAAAGAAGCGGAAGAACTTGCAGCGGAGGCGTTTCGTGCAGAGCATGCATTTTTTATGGTAGGAGGTACGACTTCTTCTGTTCAGGGAATGGTACTTTCTTGTTGCAAAGCAGGGGATAAAATCATTTTACCGAGGAATGTACATAAAAGTGTTATTAATGCATTGGTTCTATGTGGGGCAATTCCGGTTTACGTCAATCCGGAGCGGGATGTCCGGTTGGGGATTTCTCTTGGAATGGAACGTTTTGAAGTAGAAAAAGCGATAAAAGAAAATCCGGATGCAGTTGCGGTTTTAGTAAATAATCCGACTTATTATGGAATTTGTTCAGATTTGCGGGCGATTGTAAAGCTGGCGCATGCACATAATATGCTTGTTTTAGTAGATGAAGCACATGGAACGCATCTTTATTTTGGAGAGAATCTTCCGGTCTGTGCGATGGATGCAGGAGCGGATATGGCTTCTGTCTCGATGCACAAATCAGGGGGAAGCCTGACACAGAGTTCTCTTCTTTTGACCGGAAAAAATGTAAACTGGGAGTATGTCAGTCAGGTCATTAATCTGACCCAGACAACCAGTGCTTCTTATCTTTTGATTTCGAGTCTTGATATTTCAAGACGGAATCTTGCACTTCGGGGCAGGGAATCCTTTGCAAAGGTAAGTCAGATGGCAGAATATGCAAGAGAAGAAATTAATTCCATTGGTGGATATTATGCATATGGAAAAGATATGATAAATGGAAGCAGTGTGTATGATTTTGATGTAACAAAGCTATCAATCTATACAAGAGATATCGGACTTGCGGGAATTGAAGTATATGATTTGCTTCGTGATGAATATGATATTCAAATTGAACTTGGAGATGTCGCAAATATTCTTGCTTATATTTCAATCGGAGACCGGATTCAGGATATTGAGCGCTTAGTCGGAGCACTTGCGGATATTAAGCGATTGTATTCCAAAGAGCCGGAAGAGATGCCGAGTATGGAATATATAGAGCCAACCGTTGTCATGTCTCCGCAGACTGCATTTTATGCGAAGAAAGAATCACTTCCGATTCAGGAAACAGAGGGCAGAGTCTGCAGCGAGTTTGTAATGTGCTATCCTCCGGGAATTCCGATTTTAGCGCCCGGAGAGCGCATTACAAAAGAAATTATCGAATATATTATGTATGCAAAGGAAAAAGGCTGTTCCATGCAAGGAACCATGGATTCAGAAGTAGAGTACTTAAATGTATTAGTCTAAATCGAACTGAAATGGAGAAAAAGAAGATGGAGCTTTGGTTTTCGGATTATCATACAGAAAAAGTAAAGTTGTCGGTTAAAGTACAGAAACAGTTATTTGAGCAGCAGACCGATTTTCAGCGAATTGATGTCTTTGAATCGGATGAGTTTGGAAGATTTTTAAGTGCTGATGGAAGCATTGTATTTACAGAGCAAGATGAGTTTATCTATGACGAAATGGTCGTACATGTGCCAATGGCCGTACACCCAAACGTAAAAAAAGTATTGGTGATCGGTGGTGGAGATGGCGGAGTAGCAAGAGAGTTAGGTCACTATCAGGAAATTGAAGAAATTGATGTGGTAGAGCCGGACAGGGTTTTTGTGGAAGTGTGTAAAAAATTTTTCCCGGATAATGCATGTGGACTTGAGGATAAGAGAGTACGCATCTTTTATGAAGACGGATTAAAATTTTTGCGTTTAAAGCAAAATGAATATGATTTGATTATTAATGATGCCATTGATCCGCTCGGGCATAATGCAGGGCTATTTACCAAAGAATTTTATGGGAATTGTTATCGTGCTTTAAGAGAAGACGGTATTATGGTATATCAGCACGGAAGCCCTTTTTATGATGAAGATGAGGAATCTTGCCGAGTAATGCATCGAAAGGCAAGTCATAGTTTTCCAATCAGTCGTGTCTATCAGGCACATATTCCGACGTGTTCTTCCGGATATTGGCTGTTTGGGTTTGCGTCTAAAAAATACCATCCGTTGGAACATTTAGATGCAAAAAAATGGAAAGAACGAAAAATTCAGACCTGGTATTATACGACGAATCTGCATAAAGGAGCATTTATGCTTCCGAAATATGTGGAAGATATGTTAGAAGAGGAAGAAAAAAATTAATCAATAAAACACTCAGGAGGTAGAAAAATGGGAAAATTATTAATTATCGGATGTGGTGGAGTTGCACAGGTTGCGATTACAAAATGCTGTCAAAACAGCAAGACATTTACAGAAATTTGCATTGCAAGCAGAACAAAAGACAAATGTGATGCTTTAAAAGAAAAATTACAGGGGACAACCGATACCGTAATTACAACTGCGCAGGTAGATGCCGATCAGACCGAAGAAGTGATTACTTTAATCAAAAAGTATCAGCCGGATGCTGTTTTAAATGTGGCACTTCCATATCAGGATTTAACAATTATGGATGCCTGTCTTGCATGTAAAGTAGACTATATTGATACTGCCAACTATGAGCCGGAAGATACGGATGACAAAGAATGGAGAGCAATTTACGAAAAACGCTGCAAAGAAGCAGGATTTACTGCATATTTTGATTATTCCTGGCAGTGGGCTTATCAGGAAAAATTTAAAGAAGCAAAGATTACTGCACTGCTAGGAAGTGGATTCGACCCGGGAGTAACCAGTGTATTTTCTGCTTATGCCCTGAAACATTATTTTGATGAAATTGAAACCATTGATATTTTAGACTGCAATGGCGGAGACCATGGATATCCGTTTGCAACGAATTTTAATCCGGAAATTAATTTAAGAGAAGTCTCTGCAAACGGTTCTTATTGGGAGAATGGTCATTGGGTAGAGACAAAACCGATGGAAATTAAAAGAGAATATAATTTCCCGCAGGTAGGAGAAAAAGATATGTATCTGCTTCACCATGAAGAAATTGAATCTCTGGCAAAAAATATTCCGGGAGTAAAAAGAATTCGTTTCTTTATGACATTTGGACAGAGTTACCTGACTCACATGAAATGTCTGGAAAATGTAGGAATGCTCTCTACTTCACCAATTGAATTTGAAGGAAAAGAAATCGTACCGATTCAATTTTTAAAAGCGTTGCTTCCGGATCCGGCAACCCTTGGACCGCGTACGGTTGGAAAAACCAATATTGGCTGTATTTTCACCGGTAAAAAAGATGGAAAAGAGAAAACAATTTATATTTATAATGTATGTGATCATCAGGAATGTTATAAAGAAGTCGGCTCTCAGGCAATTTCTTATACAACAGGTGTTCCGGCTATGATAGGTGCTGCTATGATTGTAAATAAAATTTGGGATAAAGACGGTGTCTTCAACATTGAAGAGTTTGATCCGGACCCATTTATGGAAATGTTGAATGAGTATGGACTTCCATGGGTAGTTGAAGAAAATCCGGAAGTGGTACGATGAGGTGGGAAGCAATTCCCACTCCATGCTATGTAGTGGATGAAGCAAAATTAAGAGAGAATCTTGAGATTCTGCATGCATTGGAAGAGGAAACCGGCGCACATGTGTTACTGGCGCAAAAAGCGTTTTCAATGTTTGTATTGTATCCGATGATTGGAAAATATTTAAGCGGGACTACTGCAAGTGGGCTTTATGAGGCACGTCTTGGCTGGGAAGAAATGGGAAAAGAAAATCATGTGTTTGCACCTGCATATAAAACAGAAGATATGCAAGAGTTGGTAAAAATCTGCGACCATATTATTTTTAATTCTTTTTCTCAATATGAAAAACATAAATTGATTTGCCAGGAATCAAATGTCAGCGTTGGAATTCGGGTGAATCCGGAGTGTTCTACACAGGAGGGGCATGAAATTTATGACCCATGCGGAGTCGGTTCCAGACTTGGCGTAGTAAAAAGTGAATTTAAAGAAGAATATCTGGATGGAATCGAAGGACTTCATTTTCATACTTTATGTGAACAAAATGCAGATGACCTAGTCAGAACATTTGCAGCATTTGAAGAAAAATTTGGCTGTTATTTAAAACAGATGAAGTGGTTGAATTTAGGCGGTGGACATCATATTACCAGACCGGATTATCAAATTGACAGTTTGAAAAAACTGATTAGCTCGATAAAAGAAAAATATGACGTAGAAGTATATTTGGAACCGGGAGAAGCGGTTGCTTTAAATGCAGGTTATCTTGTGACGGAAGTGATGGATATTGTAAAAAATGAAATACAGATTTTGATTTTAGATGCTTCTGCAGCCTGCCATATGCCGGATGTGTTAGAGATGCCTTATCGCCCGCCACTTCAAAATGGATATCAGCCGGGTGAAAAACCTTATACCTATCGACTCTCTTCTATGACTTGTCTGGCAGGTGATGTGATTGGAGATTATAGCTTTGAAAAACCGATTCAGGTAGGAGACCGTTTGGTTTTTGAAGATATGGCAATTTACTCAATGGTAAAAAATAATACCTTTAATGGGATGCCGCTCCCTGCAATTGCATTAAAAAAAGAAAATGGAGAAGTGGAAATAGTAAAAGAATTTTCTTATGAAGATTTTAAAGGACGCTTATCGTGAAAATTTTGAATGCAGATAAGCATTCCCCCGCTTCAAGTGCGCAGAGCACTAAGCGGCGGGTGAGGGGGATGCTTCTGTCAGTGGGAGGTGAAAGCTCCCACTGACAGATCGCAAAGCGACTGCGTTCATCAGCAAGTAGCGAAGTGGATTGCAAATGTTCGCTTTATTTAATGAAAGGGGAATGACTTATGAAAGAAAAATTTAAAGTATTGATTTTAAATGGAAGTCCGCGCAAAGACGGAAATACAACCGTTGCAGTAAAAGAAATGGAAAAGGTATTTGCCGAAAATGGAGTGGAATATGAAACGATTCAGATTGGAAACAAAGCCATTCGTGGATGCATTGCCTGCAATTATTGCTATAAGAACGGGAAATGTTCCATTAATGATGATATCGTAAATGAGCTGGCACCGAAGTTTGAAGAAGCGGATGGTCTTGTGGTAGCCAGTCCGGTTTATTATGCTTCCGCAAATGCGACTTTGATTGCATGTCTGGACCGACTGTTTTACAGTACACCATTTGATAAAACGATGAAAGTGGGTGCAAGTGTGGTCTGCGCAAGACGTGGTGGATGTTCAGCGACGTTTGATGAGCTGAATAAATATTTTACTATTTCCAACATGCCGATTGCTTCCAGTCAGTATTGGAACAGTATTCACGGAAGAAAAGTGGGTGAAGCTGAGATGGATGAAGAGGGAAAACAGACCATGCGTACACTTGCAAGAAATATGACATTTTTAATGAAGAGTATTGCACTTGGAAAAGAAACATTTGGTCTGCCGGAAACAGAAAAACGAGTAGCAACCCATTTTATTCATTAAGTTCAAATCGAACGTAAGCTGACAAACTGTTCTGCAAAAAAATAGATAGAGAGACAAAGAAAAATGAAACATTTAAGCATAAGAGAATATATACCGGTTTTGCTCTATACAATCATGGGTGTTCTGATTGGAATTATCGTTGGAGCAGTAGATGCGATATTTGGAAGGGTACTTTTAGGCATTACGGCATTTCGAGGAGAACACGTTACCGTTCTTGTTCCATTTTTGGCGCTTGCCGGTGTGGCAATTTTATTATTATATCAAAAAATCAGCCCGAAATCGCAAAAGGGAATGGGGCTCATTTTCGAAACCGGTTTTGAGGAAAATGAAGAAATTCCGAAGGCATTGATTTCAATTATTATGGTTTCTACCTGGCTTACACATTTATTTGGAGGAAGTGCCGGAAGGGAGGGTGTTGCAGTTCAGATAGGTGCAGCGGTCTCTCATACAATCGGAAAGAAATTTGAAGTGATTTCCGGAAAGACGGAAAAAAATGGAAAAATCTTTTTGATTATGGGTATGGCAGCGGGTTTTGGCGGGTTGTTCCAGACACCGCTTGCAGCCACTTTTTTTGCACTTGAAGTATTAGTTGTCGGGGCATTATTTTATGAGGCGATGCTTCCGGCAATGAGTGCAGCATTTACTGCAAGTTTTACGTCTCATTTATTGGGACTGGAAAAATTTTCGGTTTCTTTTTCGGATACGTTTTCTGTGAATCCGCAGACCATTGCCAAATTGATTTTGATTGCGATTGTGTTTGGAGTTACAGGCGGAGCCTTTTCGTATTTTCTGGCATTTGCAAAAGAAAAACTGGCGAAATTTATAAAAAATCCTTACCGGAGGATTTTCTTTACAGGCATCATCCTTTCAATTTTGTTTTTACTTTTATGGAAAGGACGTTACTGTGGACTTGGAACGAATCTGATTTCTGCAAGTTTTGCAGGAGAAAAGGTCTATGTGTTTGATTTTTTATTAAAAGCAGTATTCACGATTGTGACACTTGCAGCAGGATTTCAGGGGGGAGAAGTCACCCCGCTTTTCTCAATCGGTGCGACACTTGGGGTCATTCTGGCTTCTGCTTTGGGTCTGCCTGTTTTATTGGTGGCAGGACTTGGTTACGCAGCCGTTTTTGGAAGTGCGACAAATACCCTGATTGCGCCAATTTTAATTGGAGTTGAAGTATTTGGTCCGGAACATGTGGTGTGGTTTGCAATTATATGCATGATTGCATTTGCCTGCAATGGAAATAAAACAATTTATGGAAAACAGAGACTGTCGAAAATGTCGGATTTTAACCGAATCAAGTAATGAAGAAGAAAAAAGTGAGATAGGATAAGATAGGAATTATGAAAGAAAATAAGACAAGCTGGTTAGGTGTTTTGGCAACGGAAGAAGAAGTGAAGCAAAATGGTTTAAAGGAAAGCAATTGTGTGGTAAACGGTGCAGGAAATCTGCAGTTTTATCAGGTACGGTTGTAGGGTTTGTGAAGGGAGAATTTCGGATAAAGCTTCATTATGATGAACCATTGTGCAGGCAGTTAGAGGATACAACAAAAGAAAATCAGCCGGTATTTACGAAAGGCAGACATTATCGCCCCGATATCCGAATGGACTTATACAGAGAAGATGTTTACTGGTCAACGATTATTTTTGAGGTAAAATATCGTAAGATACAGAGTATCTTTCAGGATAAAACAAAAAAGCAGAATAGGGATACGAAGTCATTTTGTGAAAATCAAATTCGGGGATATAAAAATGAACTTCATTCAAAATACTGCAGAGGGCTGGATGAAAATTTTGTGCTTCGCAAATTAAATCCTGTGGATCGTGTATGGGTCTTAAATCCAACGCACCATGAAGGAAATATTATTGACAAAGAAGAGGAAGGAATCAAGTTAATTCAGCTGATTCCGGGAAAAAATCATCAGAAAATCATTCTTGAATTAAAGGAAGAAATTAGTGAAGCATTTGATAGAGAATTAATATAAAAAAATAGATGAGGGAAAGATGAGAAAAAAATCAAAAAAAAGAAACAAAATGATTGGTGTAGCACTGGTCATTATCGTTTTGTTATTCGGAATCATAACAGTTAAATTTATCCAGTATGAAAAAATAATTGAGGATACGGAAAGGACATGGCTGATTACACAATATGGTCCAAGAGATGTAAATTCTATGTTTTATACATTGTATGGTGGAAAGGGGCAATTAATTGTTGTAGATGGTGGCTGGACAGAAGATGCAGATTTTGTGCGTCAGACGATTAAAGAGATGGGCGGAAAAGTAGATGCATGGATTTTGACCCATCCACATCAAGATCATATTGGAGCGTTTAATGCAATTTATTCAGATTTGCAGGGAATTGAAATCAAGGAAGTTTATACGGTAGATATGCCGTCACCGAAATTGTGTCAGGAACGTGCACATTGGGATAGTGTGGATACTTATAATGATTTTTTGGATTTGAATGTAAAAAATTTAAAATACGTTTATCCGGGAGATGAACTGAATATCTGCGGGCTTAAAGTTGATATTTATAATGCCTATGATGAACATGTAAAGGAATTATCACAGGATTATTTAAATGATGGTTCTATGATGTTTAAGGTGCAGGGAGAAAAATCCAGTATGTTGTTTTGTGCAGATGTTGGAAAAGCGATGAGTAATTATCTGCTTGATACATGGGGAGAAAAGTTAAAAGCAGATTATATTCAGATGGGACATCATGGAAATGGCGGGCTTCTAAAAGATTTTTATGAGGAGGTTTCCCCAAAACTTGCATTTTTTGATGCACCGGACTGGCTGATGTATGATGAAACGGGAAAATATACAACACCTGAAAATGCAAAAGAAATGGAGTCGTTGGGAAGTGAGGTAGTAAGTTTTCATACCCAGCCTAATACCGTAAGCATAGAGTAAAAACCCAGGTACTTTCAACACTGGAGATTGAAAGTACCTGGGTTTTATCTTAGATTTGTTAAGGTTAGATAAAGCAGTAATTATCTTTCAAAGTTAATAGTATCACTTGCGACAGCACGTTCATCGAGAAGCTGTTTAAATGTTTTGGTTTTTGCCTTTTCCTGATAATCCTCTGAGAAATAATATCCCTTTAATTCATCCATATATTCATCATAATCGCATAAATAAACAGAGATGGAAGAGACATCGCTGTCCTGGATGGCAACCGTATATGCGGAGCCGGAAGTGCCGTTGTCTGACATTAAATTTCCATCCGCATCAAGCACAACAGCAAAATATTTAGATTCAGGATCCTCTACATCGAGAGAAATTTCAAAAGGTGTCTTGGTAACGGAAAGGATTCCATTGCCATCGGAATCGATTGCCGTTGTTTCTTTTGTAATGGAGTCGGAGGTATTTTTCTCAACATCGACAGAAAAATTCCAGTCCCCTTCTAAGGTCCAGGTGTTATAATGATTCAGACCTTCTGTAGCATCCGGATAACGTTCATAATACCGGTTCCACATTTCTGTAAAAAGCCGGTGTTCGATTTCTTGCTGTTCTTCCGTAAAATTTTTATAATTATCTTCATCTAAACCATTTTCAGCCATGGCCTGCTGATAGGCATCTTTTAAGTCTTGTGGCATTTCAGGAGTGGAATCATCTAGTTTATAACCGCAGATATTTTTGATATTCAGCTGAATATTAAAGTTATCTGGAATCGCTTCATTTTCACCAGTTAAAATATCTTCTTTGTTTAAGCGCAGAACACCGAAGTAAGTATGGGAGTCAATCTGTTTTCCATCCAAATATGCATTTAAGAGTGCATCATCTTCAGAAGCATCTTTGAAACTATAATCTAAAGTAGAATCCATGCCGAATAAAATAATCGGTTTTTGCTCCTGATCTAAAAAACAGTCTGGAAATTCATTTTCAGTCTGAATGGTCATAGATAAATAAAGTGCGCTGTCATTGCAGTATACTTCAGATAAAGTCAGGTTTGTCCCATTTTGTGTCTGGCTGTAAAGAGAATCGGATGTGGTGTTATTTTCGCCAGAAGAAGCTGAAGAATCGGAATCAGCGGAAGTATCTGCATCTGTGGAACTGCCGGTGTCGAGTGGTTTGGCGTAATGTTTAAAGTCACCGTAGAATCCAAGAGATTTTCCAAGTGTCTGGAACACGCTTCCTACCACCGGAATATTATCAGCCAGGGCTGGATTTGCGGTGCATATAATGGAGAAAATGGCAGCAGAAGCAGCTATCGCAGCAAATCCTTTGTAAAAGTTCTGTTTGTAACTGGATTTTGAAGTCTTGTGAGCAAAATCTGGTTTGGGAATAAAATCCGTTTCAGAAGTAAAATCTGGTTTGGAAGTAAAATCTGTTTCAGAAGTAGAAGAAATAGTAGAAGAAACTTCTGTTTCTGCTGCTTCTGAGTCTTTAGATGCCTTTATTTTTGCAAAAGCTTCTTCCTTTGCCTGATTGACTTGTTTCGGAAGTTGAAAATTAGTAGTTAACGTTGTTTTGAGTTTTTTGTTATCAAGCATATTATTTACCCCTTTCTTGTCTGAATGGAAACTGTTTGCGTAAGAGTGTCGTTTTGTGAAGTTGGTGAAAAATATTCTTTTTTTGCCTGTTGTCGTCCACGTGAAAGCCTGGTTTTTACGGTATTTTTATTTAAATCCAGAATTTCGGCAATTTCGGAGATACGAAAGCCCTCTACATAGTAAAGCAGTAAAATAATGCGGTAAGGCGCATCAATACGTCCGAGCATTTCCTTGAATTCAAATTCGGCAATAGACATATCCATTTGTCCGATGAGGGGAATTTCTTCATCCCAGTTGAATTTCTTATAATGATTTAAAATCTTATTACATTCATTAATTAAAATCCGAATCATCCAGGTTTTGAAATAGCGGGGCTTTTTTAGCGTATTAAGCTTTTCAAAACAAGTCAGGATAGTGTTTTGGACAGCGTCTGCAACATCGTCATCATTTCCAAGGATTCCTTTTGCAACTTTATACATTGCGAGTGAATTGACGTCCATCAATTCAAGAAAAGCATCGGCATCGCCGTGAATTGCTTTTTTGATTAAATCAGTCAACTTTTTTTAAAACCTCCTTTCGGTTAGATATGTTTTTCTTTATCTTACACTTATTAGATAGATTAGAAGAGAAAATAGTTTCAAAAAGTTTTGTTTTTGTGATAGAATGATGCACGAAGAAAAAACAAAGCAGAAAGTGAAGCAGACAGAGGTAAGAGAGCGGGATAAAAAAATGAACTCAAATTTCGAATATTATAGAATTTTTTATTATGTTGCAAAATATGGAAATCTGACAAAGGCTGCATCAGCGCTTCAGACGAGTCAGCCTGCTGTGACAAGAACGATCCATAAATTGGAGGCGGAGTTAGGATGTCGTCTTTTTATTAGAAGCAAAAGTGGAATGGAATTAACACCGGAGGGGAAAACTTTCTATGAATATGTCTCAGCAGGATGTGCACAGTTCTTCCGCGGAGAACAGAAAATTACAAATTTAATGTCGGTAGATGAAGGGTCTATTACAATCAGTGCAACTGAAACCGCACTTCATTGCTGTCTGTTTCAGGCAATTGAGGCATTTCGGAAACTTCATCCAAAAGTAAGGTTTAAAATTTTAAATAATAGTTCCCAAAAATCAATAGAAGTATTGAAAAAAGGTCAGGTTGATATGGCAATGATTTCCTCTATTCCATTTGCGATAGAAGACCCTCTTATAAAACATACCGTTCATTCTTATACAGATATTTTAATTGCGGGCAGAAAATATCGAAATCTAAAGGGGCGTATGATGACATTAGGTGAATTGTGTCATTATCCCTGGGTGAGTCTGACCTCTGATACGATTACCCGTATTTTTCTGGATTCTTATTTCGCAAAGCGCGGACTACCGTTTGAACCCGCAGTGGAATTTGCAACAACAGATTTACTGCTTCCGGCAATTGAACATAATCTTGGAATCGGCTTTTTGCCACCGGAGTTTGTAAAAGAGGCAATGATGAGCGGAAATGTATTTCAGATAGAAATATTAGATGAAATGCCGGACAGAAGTGTATCATTAGTATACGATTCAGAGTATCCTCAAAGTATTGCATCTACTGCATTTCGTAAGTTTGTTCTTGGACGCTGTACACCAGGAGAAAACCGAACTCAATAGATGTATCAATTGTAGATTTTTCCACGAATGAAAAAATATTAAAAAAAATTAGAAAAAGTGTTGACAATTAAAAAAAGGTGTGCTATTCTAACATAGCTGTCGCGGAAACGACAACAACGACGAATAGTCAAAACAAAAAACTTTGAAAAAAGTTAAAAAAGTTCTTGACAAACAAAAACAGCTTTGATATAATATAAAAGCTGTCGCTGATAAAAAAGAACGACAGGAACCTTGATAACTGAACAGTGAAACACATGAAAACGAAAATTCTTTTACATTCATTTAATTTGAAAAGAACGGTTCAATGAACCAAAACAGTAAAAGGGATAGATAGCCAAGTAGTTATCTTGAACTTGGACAAACACTATATCAGAGAGTTTGATCCTGGCTCAGGATGAACGCTGGCGGCGTGCTTAACACATGCAAG
>OGMH01000145.1_pt1 | contig 55493 bp, 44 predicted proteins | sample 1573191 | NCBI WGS metagenome assembly OGMH01 (sample SAMEA2581978, study PRJEB24529) | metagenome | biome: Human gut stool | place: China | collected 2011 | reverse complement strand
TCCCGATCCGCAGCCCCTTTGGGGTGCGGATTTCATGTTCTCCGTTGCTCATCTTTTCACGGCCTCCTTTGTGTTGGTTTAAGTTTCTTCTTATCTTCTATTCAACTTCACCTTTTGAACTTCCGCTCTTTTTTCACCTTTTTCATCTTGCATATTTACGATTTTTACGGTATAATAATCCAAAAGATGATAGAACATAGCATATATTATAAGCAAGTTATATCGCCGTGTCAAGAGGAAAATGTGAAAATTTATTGCATCTTACTGATTGAATATTTACAAATTCCATTGCACATTGTTACAGCACGATAACTACTCTATAGAAAGGTTGCAAACATGAAATTTGGGGAGAAAGTTCGCGATCTACGAAAGAAACATTCTTTAACACAGGACGAATTGGCACAATGTCTGGGTATCAGCAAACGAACCATCATCGGATGGGAGCGGGATGGCCGCTACCCTCGCAGTGTTGAAATGCTCGAAAAGATGGCCGATATATTCCATGTACCTTTGACCTATTTACAGCCGGATCAGTCTTTATTTATCGAACGAGCCGCCGAAGCCTACGGAAAAAAGGGCAAAATAGAAGCCCAGCATCTCGCATTCGAGCTTACTGAGCTATTTGCCAGCGGAGAGCTGACCCCGCAGGATATGGACGGCATCATGTATGAAATGCACAAAGCCTATTTTAAGTACCGAGAACAAAAACGAGAAAAGGAACGAATAATGAACCTGTGAACCACTGTTCTATTCACTATGCTATCCCCGGAAGGAGATCACATTATGGATTCTGCATTTATTCACCAAGCCGCCAACGAACTTGTCCAAAATGCCGGAACTCGCAACATCAAACAGATTGCGCGCAGTTGCAGTCTGGACATCAGTGAAACATCTCGCATTAAAGATATGTTGGGTTTGCTTTCACTCTATTTTGATAAGCCTTTGATCCTTATCAATCGCCAGCTGGACAAACAGACAAAGCAGATGGTGTGCGGCTATGCGCTAGGACATTATCTGGAGCATCAGCTGCTCATGGACTTGCATACCCTGAACAAGTTTCTGACCATTAAGGATAAGCACATCCTTCTTTATGAGCATAACGCTTTCACATCCCACCTGATGCTGGACAGTGATGAAGTCTATCAAATGACAAAGCGTGGGTTGGACGCTGCTCAGATTGCCGCTGCTAAGGGAATCCACCTCAATCTGGTGCTGGTGAAGCTGCTGGAACTGCATCATCTGGGGTACGATCTGCGTCACTACCACGCCCAGCATCATGCGTTTATCAAGCAGTTCAACCTTCCGGCACATTTTCAGTTTGATGTGGCCGCCGGATGAACTTATGTTCTTATAACTCTAAAACCCGTAATGAACGGCACGTTATGCCTGTCCATCACGGGTTTTTCGTGTTATTTCAGTTTTTCGAGAATTTCATCAGCACTCATGCCTTCGGCAAGCAGCTTCTTCAGGACGGATTCTGCTTCTGCCTTTTTCGCTTCTTCTGCTGCCTTGGCATCTGCCCTGGCCTTCTTCGCTTCCAGCGTTACCACTTCTTTTTCGGCCTTCTTCAGAGCAGTCTTCTTCTCTTTCAAGTCAGCCTTTAAAGTGTCAATGTTGGCGGTGATGGATGCGATTTCCGCTGTGAGTACTTCCTTCGCGGACTGCTTTTCCGCAATCTGCGTTGCAAAATCAGCAGTCACAGTTTTGGGCTTGTTCTTGCTACCTTTTGTTCTGGGCATAATAAATAACCTCCAGAAAATTATAGTAATTTTAGTATAGCACTCTATCTCATTTATTTCAATCACCGCAAATTTCTGTTTCGTATTATATTACTATCATATCAGTACGATCATTAAAGCTTTCTATGATTTTAGCTATTGATTTTGAAACTCCTTTTTCAACATAGTTCATTGGCTTTTTAACTTCAACAGATTTTGCAAATGCTACAATTTCATATCGAATGCCTTCACCATCAAGTTGATAAAAGAATCTTTGATTGTCTTCGGCGTTTTCATAACGAACCTCAAAATAATCTGTTTTCCACCAAGGTGCTGGAACATAGATATAGCCTTTCGTTCCCGTAACAATCAACTCACCCTCAGATTTTGCAGCTTTTGCTACTTTGATTGAAGCTACTGCATCACCATAGGTAAAATCAATTTTTGTAAAGGCATCCATATTGGCAGCTTCATCCAAAAATTTCGTAGTTATTACTTTTTTCCTGTACTCCGTTCCAAGTATTTGAAAAACGGGCAACAATGCTGCAGGAGCCCAGCCGCACATACTATTCCATTTCTGGGTTAAATCTGTTCCAGCAATTGAAATACCATCTCGCAGACTAGTACAAACAGCATCAACCGATACAACCTTACCAATTTTTCCAGTCTTAGCTAGAAGGACTAACCGTTCGTATGCCGTTGAGTATGCCGTCTTAATAGCATCCATAAGAACCAGCCCATGTTCTTCAGCAATCGAATATAGTTCTTCACAATCCGCTTCTTTTAAAGCAATTGGTGATTCACACAAAACATGCTTTCCCGCCAAAAGAGCTTTTTTTGTATCAATATAATGTTTCTCTGGTTTGGAAACAATATACACGGCATCCACTTTTTCAAGAAGTTCATCATAGTTTTCGGTATAGAACATCCCATCAAACTCAGGTTCTTCACTCTTCTGAGATGCACATACACCAATTACATCAACGCCGTTTACATATTTAGACTCTGCTACAAACTTTGTTCTGAAAGCAGCCTTTCCAACAATTCCCATACGAAGTTTACATTGTTCACTCCGTACTTCAGAACTAGAGATTCCCTCCGTTCTCGGAAGATACACCACCTTACAATATTCATTCAGATAATCAAATTTTCCAGCCCAATCAGAACCCACCGTGAAAATATCTACATCGTACCTACGAATATCATCAATTTTTTGACCCTCATATTCTTCCACGATGATCTTATCCGCAAGTCCTGTGGCACGTACAGCCTCAATACGCTCCATCAAGGACTGCTGTACATTGATTTTTCCACGGGTTTTATCAAAATCATCCGCTGTAACGCCAACGATCAAATAATCTCCCAGTGCTTTTGCACGTTCCAGCAACTTGATGTGACCATAGTGAAGCAAGTCATACGTTCCGTATGTAATTACTTTTACCATTTCTTGCTTCCTCTCACCTTTTACAAAAGTCCACGCTTCTGTAAATCCTTAAAAGCGTTCACAAGCGTAGTGTTATCTTCTTTTGTCAATGCACCAATATGGCCTACACGGAAGATGGTTTCTTTCATTTCTCCACCATTGGGGCAAATCCAAATACCATACTCATCTTTGAGTGTCATAAAAACATCATAGGCCGACACATTCAGCGGATGCAACGGTGTAACCGCATTGGACATCGACTCTGAAACGATTTCAAGGGGGAGCCCCTTAATCTTAGCTCTAAAATCTTGAGCAAGTTCCGCAATTTTCTTTGTTTCGCTCTCAACACCGCCAGCGGCTTCTATTTCTTTCAGACGAGCATTGATCTGGCGTAAAGTACCAACTGCTGGTGTAAAGGGTGTTTGTCCCCGCTCGCCATTTTTAAGAGCAGACTTCAGATTTAGATACATACACTTCACATCGCGGGCCTCTACACGTTTGACCGCTTCATCGGACAAGACAATAACTGATACGCCCGGAGGACAAGCCAATGCTTTCTGAGAACCAGTAATCATTACCTGCACACCCAATTTGTTCATATCAAAATCGTCTGCAAGGAAGGAGCTAATGGCATCCACGACCAAAAAAATTCCGTTTTTCTTACAAAACTCACTGATCATCTCAATGTCATAGTGAACACCTGTTGAGGTTTCATGTACATTAACGAGGAACCCTGTAAAGCCTTTCCCGTCGTACATATCCAACTGCTCTTTTTTGAGTGCTTTACCTTTCTCCAGCTTGATTTCCTCGTATGGAATCTCGTGAATCTGGCACAACTCAACAAACCGCTGTCCAAAGCTGCCACCGTTTACGACCAAAATCTTATCCGTCCTATCAAAGACATTCATAACGGTTGCTTCCATCGCTGCCGTACCAGAACCAGTGATAAACACCACTCTAGCTTCATCGCCAGCTTTCGCAAACTTTTTCATCAGCATCTCATTTTCAAGCATGACAGCAGAGAACTCAGGCGTTCTAAAATATGGAACTTGTTCTGCTCCAATAGCGCGCACTACGTCATCCGACATTACCGGGCCAACTGTAAAATTAAGCATATTATTTATCCTCCCACTTTTGATTTCGATGAGTTAAGTTCCACAACCATACTTTCTGCCGATTACCCCAAATATACTTTTGCCACAAAAGCCTTACGGATGGCTTATCTGCCCATTTCTGGTTGATCTCCTCATATGTCATCGATCCTTTTAAATCCTGCATGAATTGTTCTCTATCTGGGTTGCTATCAATGTGTTTTCGCATCGGTGATTGATATTTAAGTGATTCCTCAAATTTCAATTCATGCCCATACATCTCCGCTTCCGCTGCCTGCAACACCGTCCTGCCTTTATCCGTATTAGCAACAGCCAAGGAAGCCCCACCGTTTTTTCCATACAGCTCTGGGCAATAAAGATGGACTCCCCACAAATCGCCGAGCGAAATATCCGCTACTCTCTCCGTCGTTGCAAATGGACACTTATAGCAAGAAGGACGACTCATTAGATGCTTCAACCAAATAGACCAAAATGGATTAAACCAACGGTCTTTCTCAATTACTTTTTTCTCATCTTTCATCATAACTGTGGTCCTCATTATCTCAAAGTCCCATCTTGCCCCCCCCGATTATTTTTCGCCAAAGCTCTCATTATTTGGAAATCCCATTTATGATTTCCGAGAAAAGTGTGTCCCTTATACCTGTAGTCAATGCTTTCGATTAAAGCATCAAATTTTTTCTTTAGTGATTGCTCATATTTCCGAATATAAAGGGGACTCGGAACGCCTTCACAAATAACCTCTACGGTTAATAAGTTATCCTGATTCGTATTACGTAAAAACGCCTTTAATCCAGAAATTTGACATGGCGTTCCAGAAAAAAGCACTTTCTTTCCAGAATTCAAAAAATCTTTAGCCTGCTGATATGAGTTACCCATTTTACTTTGAGAATATTTCGATTTTCTGAACTTAGCCAAATCTTTCTTATCGGTAATATAACTGTGCCAAACTAAAAGCCCCTTACTTTCTGCACCAAATATCACATAGTTTTCATCGCAAAAAGTATCGACAATAGCTGAAAATGCACCGCCGCTTGTGCTTTCAAACTTAATTTGTTCATCTTTTATGTAACCACCAAAAGTATATTTATTGGAGCTGTACCTTTTCGGCATATTCTCATATGGGCATACTTGACGGCACAGGTTACATTCAATACAACGCTCTTTATCTAAAAGAGGATACCGAAATCCTTCGTCATCTTCTTTCATGACAAGTGCATCTTTAGGGCAGATCTGGACACAGGCTTCACAGCCATAACATTTTTCTTTTTCCCTATCGACTAAGTATCCTTCCATATCTATCTCCGTTCTTAGACGCAAGAAGTCAATTCCGTATTCAAGAATTCCAAGGATTCTTTTCTTGCTTCTGCAATACGACTATGAACTTCTTCATAATTGATTTCAGACATATTCTTTTTTTCCGCTTCTGTCACTAGCATGTGATCAGATAGGCCAAACAAATCAAGAAGTTCTGTAATCTTCGTATCGCACTGTTCACGAGAGAATACATAAAATGGCCTGCAGTACTGTACTGCAAAAATCATCCCGTGGAATGAATTCGTAATCACACATTCCGCATACTTTACAAGCGACAGAAATTCCTCGACTCCAGCTTCATAGAACATCCGGCGATTAGGCTTTTCTGCATTTGTTGCGCGCAAGCTGATTTCGACAATCTTCCAGCCATTTTCTGTCGCAATTTTTTCTGCATACGCTTCCATTTTGGGATTATAGCGTCGTGCATAAAGCAGCAAATATTTACCCTGTTCTAACCGTTCCTTTGCAATCTTGTCATAGTCACTGCTCGTCAGAAGGAGGGTTGGATCGACTACCTTTTTTACCGGAACATTTGTATGCTCTGTAACATATGGAACCATCAATTTTTCTCGAAGGCCAAAAGCGTTAAAGTTTTGAAGTCTGTCGTTTAACACCCTATATGTTTCATCTGTGAAATGCGGATCACCAAAACTTGCCGCATATGCGACCGAGCATTTTTTCATGCACTCATAATTTGCATAGTAGCCATCATCAATTCCGAACTCATCCGGGCAAAAGATCGTATCGCTTCCACACACAAAACCTGAAATGCCTTCATCTTTACAAATCTCGTTAAAATTCTGTGCCGTATACTTCTTGCACGTCCGGGTAAATCTTTCGTGATAAAACCGATCGAATTTGTAATAATTCTCTCGAATTGCAGGCATCGTAAGTTCACACATTCTGCGTGACTCCTCATCTTTATCCCACATATTCGCAAATGGATTCAACGGGTCTTTATCCGCTAAAACCTTAGGGCAATAATCAACAAGAACAGGCTCAATCATATCCCCTGCAACTTTTTTTATTGCTTGATGGAGTGCCCATGTTTGAAGTGCTGAACCATAATTTGTGAAATTGCAGTATATGTTATATGACACCGTTCCTATTCTTTTCATATTTGTATTAGTTTCCTTTCATAAGATACATCTAGCTCTTCTCATTTAATCACAACAGTTGTAATCAATTGCTTTCAAGTCAGCAATAATTAGCTAATGTGTTTGTCGCACTTGAAATGAGCAAATCCGTCACACTTATATCAATAGCACACAAATGTTTATTTAAGTACGTACTCTTTCAAGTATCGAATTTCCTTTTTAAATAATAACAAACTCAAAATCAAATATAAAACTCCAAATATAAGTGCATAGATAAAAGCATGTAAAACCCAATTCCAAACGGTAATTTCAGTCAGCGGTACAAAATGACAAATAGCGACTCCGATTACAGTAACAAAAGAAAATGCCAATAATTTTTTGTAAAAAATCCATTGCTTTCTATTTTTCACTATCTTGGTTGTGAAATAGACTTGGTATGCCATTCTATAAGTCATGCCAGCAATAGTTCCAATCGCAACTCCAATCAATCCAAATTTATGCACAAATGTTATAGAAACCAATATATTAATACCTGCTTCAACAAACGCTGGCACTGCTAACTCCTTGAATTTATTTGCAGAATAGGACAAGTCCAAATGTGGTTCTTTTATAAGATACAGTCCTTCTGCCATAACAATTAACACGCCAAATAAAGGTTGAATATAATCAGCATCCGTAATACCGTTTGTGTAAAGCTGTACGAATGGCGTTATCAGCAATCCAGATAAAGTAAAGCAAAGGAAAACCGAAATAAATGTAATGAACTCAAATAAGTCCAGCTTCTTATTCAATTCATGTTCATCGCCTTTAGCATAAGCTTGGCCAACTGTGGGTGCAATAGCTCTAAAAACAGCTGCAAACAAACCATTTAATCCATTAGTTACTAATGTATATACACCATATATTGAAACCGTAGTAAGGCTTGTAAATATAGTTAAAATCGTTATATCTGTACTATTGTGGATAAAGGCCGCACAATTTATCGCAAAACCATTCCATCTTTCTTTCAAAAGACTATCATCGGGTTCAGTATTCCAATCAATACTATAATGTTTCTTTACAAAGTATCCATATACAAGTGGCTGAATGATATATAAAAGTCCCGTTAATAATTTTAGCAAATGAATGCTCGGATAAATCTTTACGCTCAAAAAAGCACAAACTATATTGCATACAGTAATTACGATCTGAGTGAAGGATATAACATACAGTTTTTTATCAGCTTGCAGCAACACCCTAAAGCTCAAAGAAAACAGGTACTGTATTAATAAATTCAATGAAAGTACAACCGTTAATGAAGCAACAAAAGGCCAAGAAAAGCCTTCCTTTGATAAGATTGGATAAACAACTGCTACCCCCATGGAGTATGCAATAAACAAATAGCCAATCTTATTAAAGAATTTCTTAGCCGTCACCAAAACCGCACTAATTTTTTTATCATCATGGTCAACAAGTGGTTTATATAGATTGGCAAGAACAACTCCCGTAATTCCGCCCTCAATCAAAGTAATATAACTCAGAAATTGATTCAGTGACGAAACAAGTCCATTAACACTGGAGCCAAAATTAGTGAGAATAATCTTCGGAATTATAAATCCGCTTATCACAGTAACAACTTGAAGTGTTAAACTTGATATAATATTAATCAGCGTCACTTTACTTTTCATTCGGTAATTCTCTCCATGCTTTTATGCCGTGATTGATTCTTTGGTCCTCTGGAGGTAATTTCATATAATCGCCATAGACAATCGACAAATATGTATCCGCATCTTTCATACCATAAACTTGAATGTTTTCAAAATCATACAATTTAAACTCTGTCATTAATTCCTTAGGCAGATATTTCAGGCCGTCCCCCCATGTGTTATTATTAATAAATTGCGATTTAGTTTTGTTAAATTTTTTCCAATATTCAATGTATTTGAACGTCAATTCTTTCAAAGAATAATTTCTGAACAGAAACTCAACGATTTTATGGTGAATTGGATTATTATATCCACATGTCACATTATATTTCTTTGCTCTTTTGCTTCCCCAAGCATGTCTGATATAAGATTTGAAATAGGCATAGCGAAGTTTTGTAAAATGCATTGGAACATTATCCCAGCAAAATACATCAACCCATAAATAATCCTCTTTAAATTCATTTCTATTACTTGATGCCGTATGATCCTCAACAAAAATATTCTTGTTCACAATTTTGATGTACGGTATATCATCATTGCCAAGTTCAAAACCTTCAGCATACACGTATTCATTGACAGAATTATTCCGTTCTCTTAAAAGGCAAACCAGTTTATCATATTGCTCTCTGGTTAAAGCAATATCAATGTCATCATCCCAAGGTATAAAGCCCTTATGTCGAACAGCTCCTAACAAAGTTCCTGCAGTAATAGTATATTTAATATTATGTTCAACTAAAAATTCATGAACCACCTGCAGAAGTGCTGTCAACTCGCTCTTTACTTGTTTATCTGATAAATACTCTCTCATTATATCTACCTTCTATTTTCGTTATCTGTTTTTCAACTTTAGCAACCAAAACATCAAATCATATTTTTTATTATTAACAAGCCAAATTTTAAATCTACTTGCTAAATCGCAGTTTGATTTATCCACTCTGCTTGCCATATCATATAAGAGTTTAAACTTTTGAGTTCCTTTTATTTTATCTCTAAACTCGGATATCGAATTAACTGATTCTGCAATTCCAGCATACTCATTACATAACGCATGAAAGGAATACGCATATATTCGACGATCATCTACTATCTCAGACTCAACCAATGCTCTAACTGTATTCTCAAAATGTTCGAACTTTTTTACATTATACGAGTGCATCATCGAGTTATTTAATATTCTATAAACATAGAAACTTTCATCTAGGCAAACCATTGATTTTGCAAGTTGCAAACAATACAAAGAGCATAGCATATCCTCACCAATAACGATCTTATCGTCTACCTGCTCTTGTGCCTTTACATATATTTCTCGCCTAACGACCTTGCAACACAAAGAATATGAGATTATGCCTGGATTTGAAATATTTTTATCCGTAGGATCATAGATGAATTTATCTCTGACTTCTTCGTATTCTTTGTCTTGCAAGAGACCTTGCACCACAAAATCTTTGTGCAAAATCTTTTTGTTGTCCTCTAACGAATAATGACTAAGTACCACCATATCCGGGTTGAATTCATCTAACGACCTTGCAACACAAGAAAAGTACCCCTGCTCAACATAGTCGTCGCTATCTACACAAATAACGTATTCACCTTTAGCAATCTTTGCTCCAGCCTTCCGAGAAGAGGTCAATCCCCCGTTCGGTTTATTTATGACACGCACTCTTTTATCTTTTTCTGCATATTGACGACATATAGAAAGTGAATCATCTGGGGAGCCATCATTAACCAGTATTAACTCGAAATCTACATAATCCTGATTCAGAATTGAATCTATACACTGTGGAAGATATTTTTCTACGTTATATATCGGCACTATTATTGAAAGCTTCATCTATTTTTAATACTCCATTCAGAAAAATAATAAAACAATGTAGCGACACGCTGGCGTCAAAACTTATCTTGCATGTAAGTGACATCTATCTTGATATATCAACCCTCTAATCAAGCAGTACATTACCGGTCCGACAACATAATGAATGGAAGCAGCATATGTCTCCGTCAGGCCGGATATCAACAATACAATAACTAAAGACTTAACTATGCTTTGATCTATTGCAGTGCACCGTTTGCAGCCGCTTAAGAAATCCTTAAAAATCAAAATATATGAAGCATATCCGATCAATCCGTTTTTTATTAGAATATTAACATAGGACATCTCTACACTAGATTGCCACCCAAGGAATTGTCTCATATTAGTCGTATAACTGAAACCTGTATTTGCATAAGCAATATCTGAGACACCAAAGAACAGATTCCTTAAATCTTGCAACAAATAATCCACAAGATTGCTCAAGCCACGCATACGGTACGCATAAGTATACACATTAATTAAAATATTATTATATATATATACGCCTATTAAGCAGGCAATGATTCCAGCAAAGAGAACAAATATTCTTTTTTGTTTTTTTCTAAGCTTCAGAATTTTATCAAAATTTATCAGCAAAATCCAAATCATGCTAAGCGCGAGTGCGCCTTTTGAGCCACTAAGAACAATCAGCAAAAGGAAGAGTGCCAAAACGGTTCTTTCTTTATGGCCGAGTCTTCCGTTTCTCATATAGTATATATAGTTAAGAACAAACAAAAGGAGCCATATTCCACCACAATAGTTTTTCACCTGAAATCCAGACACATATAGTATTCCTACAATCGATTCATCTGATCCAAGTGAGAATCCTAATGTCCCGGTGATTAAGCCAATGAATGCAGAAAAAACAGCACCCAAAAAAATAGCATTAGCAGCAATTTTAATTCTCTTATTTGTAGACAAGATACTTTGCGACATCAATGCAAACGACATCAACGCGAATGAAGTCATCGCAATCATATAACAAGCTTTTGTCGGTGTCCCTTTTATAAATACACCAATTGACAACAATGATGTCAAGAAGAGTACTTTGATTGTTTCTGTTACGCTTACATGATGTTCCTTACTTGGCCAGTAACATAAAATCAATAATACTGCTATCCCTAAATACTCAATTAAGTCTCCGAATTTTGCACCTAAATATTTTCCGTTTCCAATTGTAATCAGAAAAAATCCCAGAAAAGGCAAAATATCTTTCTTTGCGATTTTCATTATTTAATATTTTCTCCTTCGGCAACATCGCCTTCACTAATCACCTTTCGGTAGTCAGCTATTCCCGAAATATAATACGAAAAGATTTTTGCCGCATATTTGTAACTTCCCATGCATTTTTTGCTATTTCGTACTGATTGTAATATTGCAAGGAGCCCTGAAATCCTTGGATACGCTGCTTCGATAAGTGCCCCTTTGTCCTTAAAATATTTTTCATTATATCCCTTAAACCAAGTTGAATCGCTCATATCAACACTTGCTATTCTGATAGGGGACTTATATAGCTTTAGACCTTTTTCAATTAATTCCTTTAGAAACAATGTATCCTCTCCGCATGAATACATTGCTCCACTTCCAAACAAGGTGTTAAAATAAACATTTTTACCTATAAGTGCTCTCTTCTTTATGGCGATATGAACCGATCCATATTCACGAGATTCTCTTTTTCCTACACGTGTATACTTTTCTATAGGCTTTCCTGATCGTTCGTCATTAAGTGCTGTTACATTGAAAACCAACGCATCCGCTTCCGGATGTTTTTGAAACTCACTTATAATATCTTCTCTATAGGTGTCTGTGTATACCATGTCATCATCTGCAATGCACAAAATATCCCCTGTGCATCTCAAAAGAGCATTATTTCTACTTCTTGATAATCCTCTTTCTGCAAAAGTATAGCATTCTATCTTATATCCATGATAAAATACGTATTCATATTTCACGCTATCTGCTTGATTTATAATTAATGCATCTGATGCAATATGCATTTCATCACATAGCCCAATAATATCCGTCAAATTCATTGTTGCTACAAGTAGTTGCAGTCTAGGCACATTTATCCTCCTCACATCCCACAATAAATCTTCTATAAAAATTCATTATTTTCTACCAAGTTCTGCCGTCCCCTTCGACAAAACAACATATTAAATTCTTAATTAATCGTACTGTTTAATCATAACAATAATACCAAGGTTGCAATACGCACCGCAGCCAACAACGATTTCGATGAGAAAATTTCTTCGTAATAAGGCTGATAACAATGGTCAAAACAGGTGGCATCAAGGCAAAATAGTCACTTCCGTATACTCTTCTTAATTCCACTTTCTTTTTTATTCAATTAATTTCTTCTATTTATAGAATCCCAATATGGTATTTTTAATTTATTACCGAACATCAAATCCGTTTCGTATGTTATATCCGCATCAAATCCAGAATTCGGTGACAAAGTGATTTCCCCGAAATAAATTTGTCCGTTAATATTATACAAATCGATACGCGCAAAAACAAAATCCTTAGATAAAATTTTTGCTATTTCTAACATTTTATCTAAGTTCTTTGGCATTGGAATTTTAGGATCAGGCAACTTATCATCGCCTTTGTTCAATGGAATGAAATTCCATTCTTGGTCATAGTATAAGTAAGATGCTTTGTGTGAATTTTTGCTAAATCGGTCTTTGCAAACCAATATGACATCCGGCTTACCATTAAAGCAATAAATCTTATAATCCATCGGAACATTTCCATCATCAGAAATGAATTTTTCGCAGAGAATCATCGGCTTAATGTTCTTATATTGATACTCGCGACCAATATAAAAGAAATTACTCTTTAAGGATTTTTCAATTTTTCTTCTCGCGTTTGCATGATCAAGTTTATTTTTGTCTGTACAAACTACTAATCCGCCAGAATCGTGATTGCATTTCAAGACAAATTGCTTTGGAAGCAAAGAAAAATCAATGTCTTCATATTTTTCCCAACTACCTAATAGTGGAATTAGATATTCCTCTCCTATTTTTTCTTTCACATAATCTCGAACCAGCAACTTATCAGACACGATTGATTGTAGCGGAAACCTATAATTAAATTTCAGCCACTGGAGCTTTTCATTCAAAGTCGTTGGATTATCCGTATTTAGTTTTCTTCCAACTCTTAACCGATAATAGAGCTTGATATAGCTTTTATCTGGTAGAAACTTTAGACTTTTTTTCACAAAAGTCATAACTTCATCTCTGTTCATAATCAATTTCCTTTTATATATTCTTCAATACTATTGATAATGTTAATTGTATTTGATTTATAGCTGTTATACTTTGTCTGTTGCACTGTATCAAGTGCAGTTTCCAAATCACCAACATCATGACAAGAGCATATCAAATTAAGGTCATCAAACTGCTTTATCAATTGGAGCTGATGATCATCAACATGCTCACCATATTTCGCGAGCCTCGGAACAGCTATAACCTTCTTTCCCCTCTTGACAGCTCCAATAATGGCTCCAGTGCCTCCATGTGTTATAACAATGTTGGCTTTTTCCATTTCATTGCTAAACTCATCCCTATCCAAAAGCTTTTTATAGCTGAAATTTTTCGGAAGGTAATCGCTGTAGCCTATTTGTGCAAACACATCTTCTGCATCAACTGTCCCTTTTTCACACAGCTCATCAACAGCCTTCAGCAATCTATTAAACTGAAATTTCTGTGATCCAAGTGTTATAAATATCTTATTGTCCATTTAATAGATTCCTCCTAAATATATGGCTTTAGGATAGAATTTCAGCATTGGCTTCCACTGAACATAAAACTGATCCGCAAACTTGTAGAGCAATTTTCCGGTTTCGGTAGGGGAAGTAACTTTCGCAAAAGATTCTATGTAGATCAGTTTCTTGCCCATAAATTTAGAAATCAAGCAAATCGGTATCATTGCAAGAACTCCTGTGCAGATAACTACATCGGGTTTTTCTTTTCTATAAATGCCGATAGACTTCCAGGCATTTTGAATCATCCGCCAGATAAAATCTTTTTCTCGGCGATTGACCTGTTTCATATAATATGTTTTTTCGCCTTTTGCTTCTGCGCTATAATCTGTCTTCTCAGTAATGACAAAGCTATCATATTTCTCCATCAGTGGTTTTAACATCATTAGCTGCTCATAATGTCCGCCTGATGATGCCGCAAAACATATCTTCACGTTTTTCTTTTCATCCATCTCTCTACTAACCCACATTTATTAATCTCTCTGGAAAATATCGCGTGTATAAACCTTATCCTTCACATCATCCAAGCTCTTGTCATAGCGGTTTGCGATGATGGCGTGGCTCATTTCCTTGAACTTAGCCAGATCATTAACCACTACTGATCCAAAGAAAGTCTCTCCGTCTTTCAAAGTCGGCTCGTAAATGATTACCGTTGCGCCCTTGGCCTTGATGCGCTTCATAACGCCCTGAATAGAACTCTGGCGGAAGTTATCGCTGTTGCTCTTCATGGTCAAACGGTACACACCGATGGTCACAGATTTTTCCTGTTCCTTGTCGTACTCGTTATCCTCGTCATAACCATAATAACCAGCCAGCTTTAGGACGCGGTCGGCGATGAAGTCTTTACGAGTTCTGTTACTCTCGACAATAGCCTCGATCAGGTTCTCTGGTACATCGGCATAGTTAGCCAGCAGCTGCTTCGTATCCTTGGGCAGGCAGTAGCCGCCGCCCGATGTCAAGTCTTGGACAACTTTTTTCACAAATAAATTTGAAAAAACGCAAAAAATAAGCCCCACAAGACTTTCAATCGGTTTTGAACCAATTTGAGCCTTGTAGGGCTTATCTGTTTTCTATATTCTGTTTATCTTATACCGCCTGCAAAGGAGTATTCTCCATTACCTTTTCAAACTGTTCGACAGTCATTTTTGCTTTTTCAGCAGCACGTTCCAGCTTCAAATCTCCATCTCGAACAAACTGCATGAGCATCCTGAGTTCGCCTCGTTCTTCGCTTTCGTTCATCATTTCCTCAACAGCTTTGCACACATCAATCACCTCCGCGCCCTTTGGAATATCCAGCAGTGTATTCATAACCACTTTAACACGCTACAATAAAGTTATTCATTCATGCCATGCTTTTGGTAAATCCAAACAAGAATGTCTGTGGTCATTCTAATCATCATTAGTGCGTCTTCGTTCCTGGCCACTTCTACCGTTCCCTCTAATCGATGTGTTCCGTAATCTGACAACATAGAATATATACTGTAGATAGCCTTTGTTTTTTTATAAGACCCCTCTAAATTTTCATCAAAAAAATCTGCTATGTCTCTTTTTCCCATTGCCTCAATCGCATTTTTTATTGGAGTCATCTCGGAAGCATCTGCAGGCTGTGTTCCTGTAAAATCCCCAGTTATTGTTGCCATTCCAAGCATCCATCTTGCATTTTGAAAAGGCACTCCTTTATATTTAGAAAATATCCCTGTCAATGCTGTTCTACATGATTCAATTGCAGCTCCCATGTCACCACGTTCAAATGAATTTAATGCACTCTCATAGGAAGCATATACATCCTGATATTTGTTTTTTAACCACTGCTCCATTCCAAAAGATTGAATAATATGATTTCCTTCGTTCAAATATGGCTTAACCTCAAACTTAGAAGAATATTCATCAATTTCTGTCGAAACTATCTGCAAGCCCATCAAATTATATAACTGGCACAGCCTGTTAAAATCATTGACAAAATCTCCACCATCACGCAAAATATTTCCTTGAATGTGATTACCCAACTCCGTTAGCAACGAAATAATTTCTTCACCTTTATGCGCATTTAACAAATCCTCAAATATCGAATTCAAACCAACAAAAATTCTATATGACTCAATATCATTTTGAAATCCCCGATTATACCAGTATGGTTCAAGATATTTTGCATACTCATCATAGTATTTTCCTAATCCAACACACTTCAAAATCATTTCCATTTGACCCGTTTTCACTTTCACAAATGGTGGTTTATCATATATTGCGCTTATTTGAGCCAAAATAATTTCCTGACTGTTATTCATTCCATGCTCCTCGATATTATTTTTATCCAGTTATATATAAGCCCCACAAGAACTCAATCACTTTTGAACCAAATTGAGTTTTGTGGGGCTTTTTATCTCTACGTTTTATACAGCCTGCAACGGGGTATTTTCCATTATCTTCTTAAACTGTTCGACTGTCATATTGGCTTTTTCTGCAGCGCGCTCTGGCTTCAAATCTCCCTCTCGGACGAGCTGCACAAGCATTCCTATCTCCCCAATACTAATGCCCTCTCTCCGGCCTTCTTCTCTTCCCTCGGCCTTAACACCTTGACTAAGATTGCACATAATAAGCACCTCTCTTTCCAGTTCTTCGCTCATTGCAACGCCAAACTCTTCTTCGAGAATTTTCTTTTTCTCCGTAGCTGCTCTTGACGAAGAAAGCAGCACATCCAGAAACTTCAAAATACCCGTATAGTTTTCTGCATCAGGTTTTCCGAGACAGATCGTTACCACACTCATCAGATCATAATTTTCTGATTTCTCAGTAGCGTTTCCAATCAACCGTTCTGGCCGAATCGAATATCTCGTAAGCGTATTCTGAAATTCATCAGATGGCTTTGTACAAACCCATATAGAATACACTTTTCGGATTTTTCCATACTCCGATTTTTTGAATATCGGCCCATGCTGTGCAGAGATCATTCTGCTACAATAATAGATTGCACGTTTTGTCAGCGGGTATCCCGGATTGAATGCAGTCTGTGCTTCCACGTTGATAATAAGGCGAATCACATCCTGCTGTGCTGCATCATTCGCTGTGGCCGGAGCAATCGCATCAAAGCGAACATCATAACGCACCGTTCCCTCCGTCAGCGTAGAATCCTCATTATTGCTTCCAGTTATTATTTCGGGAGCCTTCGGAGGTCTATTTGTATCATCAACGTGAACACCAACCGTGCCAACCTCTGGAGTTCCCTCGATATACTTTTCAGCAATTTCGTCTACGGAACATTCACTGTATTCATCTACGCAGCCCTTCATAATCTGCGCTAGGATCTGCTTGTTCGCCAGCAGCTTTTTGGCAGTCTTATCATAGTCCGAATCAAACTCCGTCTGAGTTATCGTGTGGGCAAGCTGATTTTCTACCGTGTTCTGCTTTTCCATCGGCATTCACTTCCTCGCAGTAGATTCAACAAGAGCGTATAAGCTCTTATTGTACTTTCATCTTACCATAAATCGCTCCTCATATCAAGCTGTATAACTCCTTCATAATCCTTAAATTTTTACGAACAGTTGTCCATAATATAACATTGTCGTTGATGTTATAACATGAGCAACCGCTTGATGCTGCTCCCCTGCCGTGCTATACTTACCCTATACAAAATTATCAAGAGGGAGTGCATTGCTATGAGCAAAAGACTTGTCGCCTACTTTTCTGCCAGCGGTGTCACCGCAAAAGTTGCCGAAAATCTGGCGGATGCCATCGGTGCAGACATTTTTGAGATTCAGCCGGAAGTTCCATACACCAAGGCCGATCTGAACTGGATGGACAAGAAGGCCCGCAGTACCATCGAAATGAGCGACCCGACCTCTCGCCCTGCTATTGCTGCCAAACGTGATAACATGGATGAGTATGGCATCATCTTTATCGGCTTCCCTATCTGGTGGTATGTTGCTCCAACCATTATCAATACATTTTTAGAGAGCTACAACTTAAAGGGTAAGACCATCATACCCTTTGCTACCTCCGGCGGCAGCGGCATGGGTAAGACCAATGAGAAACTTGCGCCGAGCTGCCCCGGTGCAAAGTTGCTGCATGGTAAGGTGTTCAACTCCTATTCCAGTAAAGCCGACTTATCTGCATGGGTAGAAACGCTCAACATCTAACCCTCCCATTCCTGCGGAATGAAACACCCGCCTAGCCGAGAAGATTCACAAATCCTCTCCCCTAGACGGGTGTTGCTTTTGGTCTACTTATCCATCATCGTACAGCTTTAGTAATAAAGCCACCGCATACCATCCCAATATGGCTGAACCTCTCCTCTGGATTCATGTTGCTCATCAAAAAGATCAAATGCAATCAGCCGAGCTGTATGGAAATCATCAATTCTACGATTATTATATCGAAACACGCTTTGTCCTCCATAAAGAACACCCCAGCCTGCTCCAAACTTACTTTTCATAATCGTTATATTTTCGCCCTTATACCGTAGCACATATTTTCCTTGATTGCGTTCCTGCCATTCCCTTCGCATGAAATTTTTCTTGCGATTCAGGCGATTTTTCAGTTCTCGCTCAGTCTTTTGAGGGTTGATATAGTCATCAGTCATGCGTTCTGCACATACGCATCCCACACGCAGTTCACCATTAAAATTAGGATGTTGCAAAATGTGAACATAGCGAATCTTCTCTTGTCCACACATTTCACACTGTTCGTATTCTACGTCATCCCCGGACTCTAAATCCTCACCCAAATCTTCTATTCCCATTTCTTTCCATCCTTTATGTGGAATACCTTCTCGTTCCCATCTTGCCAATTTATTCACCATCCTTCTTTGTTATTATCCATGTAATTATTCATGCAGTTCCAAGGGCAGGCCATCCGGGTCAAAGAAAAATGTCATTTTCTTTTTGGTGTAGCTATCCAACCGAATCGGTTCACATTCAATTCCCATCTATGCAAGTTCTTCCATAGAAATCTCTTGCTTTTTCATAGTCGGAAACGATGATTGCCACATGATGAATCGCAACTAATTTCACTATCTGTACGCCTCCCTATTTTATATGTACCATGCCTGCCGAAGCATTACTGCCGCCAGTTCCAGAAGTACCACCACGACGCCGACCACCTGTGGTATCATAAAAATCGCAAATCCACCGATCAGCATTTGAAGTGCTTCCACCCCTTGCGACTGCTGCATCAAGAACGAAAGGACCGCCGTTGCCAGTAGCACACTGCCCAGCAGATAGAAAATCCATGCAGAACAGTGATGCAGAAATACCACAAACCACTTTGCCAGCCATACAGCAAGGATCAGCGGGAGGGTTATCATCACCAGTATCAATTTTAACAGCCATCGAATCGCTTTCATAACGTCCTCTTTCTGGCTGGTCTGTTGCCCATATTATAGCACATTCTTTGATGTTACAACATTGGCAACGCAGCCTTTTTGAAGTTTAGTCCGTGTGCAATGCTTTTACAGTATCCTGTATGCTCTGCTCATATTTGAACCGTACCACGATGCGTCCTCCATCATGCACAAAGACATTTTCGATAAAGGCCGACACCATACCCGCTGTGAGCCTCGTCCCGTGCAGGAAATTTTCTGCCTGCTCCGCTGCTGCGCGTACCGTTCCCGGCACAACGCTCTCAGCGGATTCTTCCGCCTTGGATTGTTCAATTTGCTCTTGCACCTCTGAAATTCGTCTGTCACACTCCTGCTTTTTCTGCTTGTAGGTATCAAGTGGGAGTGTTCCGGCTGCATATTCTTCATACATCCGCATCTTCTCACCTTTCAGATTTTTAAGTTCCTGCTCCATCAGAGTTTTTCGGCGGTTTGCCCTTTTGTGGGCTTCTTTCAAAGCCTGCTCTTCCTTTTGAATATCACCATAAAGGGAATCTAGCAGAGAGAGTTCCTTTTTCAGTGCCTGAAAGACGGCACTTTCAATATCACTGACCTGAAATATCTCAGATGTGCATTGGGTCTGCCCAACCAGTTCCAAGCCCTCTCTGCACCAGAATGTCGGCACAACCTGTTTAAAATTGTGCGCCATCACTCGCCTGCAATTTCCGCAACGGACTTTTCCTTTTAGCGGGAAGTCCACGCCGCCCATCAACACCTTATGGCTGTTGCTCTTTATGACAAGTTGCGCTTTTTCAAATTCTTCTCGGCTGACGATTGCTTCATGGGTTCCCTCCGTAATAAACTGCTGTCCTTTGGGAACTGTTCTGACAATGCTTTTGCCAGAAATCAGTGTTTTTGTTTTGCCTAAAACCATTGCCCCAGTGTACACATACGCCGTGAGGATTTTCCAGACACGAGAGCTATCCCAAAGAATCACTGGGGCGATGGTATAGGTCGTTTCCTTGCCATACGCCTTATTTTCTTTGTTATATACGCTCGGCACAGGAACATTTTCGTCATTGAGCATCATTGCTATCTCTCTTGTACCTAACCCCAGAATCGCAAGGTCGAAAATACGCCGCACGATTTTTGCGGCTGGCGGGTCGATGATAAATGCGCCCTTTTTGTCCGGGTCGAACTGATAGCCGAACGGTGCAGCAGATGCCGTTGTGATGCCTTTACGCCACTTGACCTGATTGGCAGTCCGCAGTTTCTTTCCTGCATCCCGGCAGTACATAGTATTTACCAGATTACTGACAATCACATCCATGCCCAGCGTTGTACCTTTATAATTATTGCTGTCATAGTTATCATTGATGGCAATGAGCCTTACCCCCAGCAAAGGAAAAATCTGCTCCATGTACTCACCCACGCCGATATAATCACGGCCAAAACGGGAAAGGTCTTTCACGATGATGGTATCAATCTTGCCATTGCGCACACCATCCATCATCTTCTGGAATCCAGGTCTGTCAAAATTGCTGCCTGTGTAGCCATCATCTACAAAATCCATCACAGGCACATTTTGCAGACTTTCTTTGCAGGAGATATACCGCAGGATCAATTCTTTCTGGTTCTCTATGCTGTTGCTCTTATCCTTGCCGTCTTTGCCCAGGTCGCCATCAGCCCTTGAAATGCGCTGATACGCTGCAATCATTTTTCTGCACTCTCCTTTTCTGCCTCCGCAAATATATCCCGAAATCCGAAAACGATCCGAATCCGCTTATCTGTGCTCACTTCGATTCTCTGCACAAGGGTTTTCACCAAATGAATGTCAAATTCAAAGTTATCCAGATGTTCTTCCAGATGAGAAGTCATATTCAGGTATTCTTCGATTTGCTGTTCTACCTGCACTTTTTTGTTTTCTGCTTCCTGCAGCGCGGCTCGCAGGCTATCGTATTGTCTGGAATAATCCTCCCGAATCAGCTGATAATCTTCGGAATCCACCACGCCCGCCACATAGTCCGCATAAAGCTGTTCCCGCTTCTTGGCCATTTGGCTGACTTTATCGGTCAGGCTCATAATTTCGCCCTTTGCACGGTAGACGGGATTCTGCACATCCTCGATTTTCTGCAATTCTTCCAGAACCTTCCGTTTATCGCTCAGCTGGACAATGAACAAATGCAGCTGATCCATTATCAGGGCTTTCAGCAGTTTTTCTGGAATCTGGTGGCCGATGCACTTATCGTCGGCCTGCCTTGCCTTGCAGATGTAATAGCAGACCTTTTTACTTTCCTCCGCTCCATGCGGCAGTCGTTCAAACTCCATCTGTCTGCCGCAGTCTGCGCAAAACACCATTCCTGCAAGGTCATTCTGATATTCTGCCCGAATCTGCTCCGACTTTGCTCTTACTGTCTGGAATACTGCTCGATTCTTGTTCAAGATTTTTTGCACCTTTTCAAAATCATCCCTTGCGATAATGGCCGGATGTGTGTTCTTTGCCACATACCACTGTTCTTTCGGAAGGTCGCGCTTGTCCTGTCCTGCGAATAACTTCTGTGTACTTTTATTGTTGATGGTATCGCCCACATAGGTTTGATTTTCCAGAATGTGCCGGATCGTGGTTACGCCCCACTTTTTACAGGTAAGCACTTCTTTCCCCTCAACCATTTTTCTATGCCACTCCCGTGGAGTCGGAACCTGTAGCAATGTCATTCGTCGAGCAATTTCAAAAATTGGTACACCCATCAGTTCCCACTGGAAAATCAACTGCACATAAAATGCAGCTTCCGGGTCAATTTCATTACGCTTTGTCACGGGGTTCCGAATATAGCCATACGGGGCATCGTTTCCGACTGCATAGCCTGCTTCTTTCTTGCGCTGCAAAGAAGTCCATATCTTTTTGGATATGTCTTTCGCGTACATTGCGTTGACCATATTCCGAATCGGGAGAGCCAGACTTTCCATGTCCTCTTTGCGCGTGCTGTCAAAATTATCTGTAACAGCAATCAATCGAACACCCAAAAACGGAAACACCGTTTCGATATAGTATCCTGCCTCCAGATAGTTGCGGCCAAAGCGCGAGAGGTCTTTCACCACAATGCACTTGATTTTCTTCTGCCGCACATCGTTCATCAGGCGGGTAAATGCAGGTCGTTTGAAATTTGTTCCCGTAAATCCATTGTCGAAGTAGGTATCCACATAGCTCAGTTCCCTGCTGCGGTTGATATAGTCCTGCACCAGTGCGATCTGCGTTTCCATGCTCTCTTCTGTTTCTTCATCCTCAACAGAAAGCCGCCCATAGATTGCCGCAGGCATTTTTGCTTCTTCCAGTTCCGGGAGCAGCGCAGAAGTTGCCGCCTGTTCCGGCTGCGGGAGATTTTTTCTACTCTTTCGTGCCACTGCCTGTACCCTCCACTTCTATCCGACTAAGCATCTGTTTCCATTCATCCGTTTTCATGGTCAGGCTGATTTCTGCCTGTCCATCGTCCCGTAATGTAACCGTGACCTGCTCGATATACTTTTTCACAAAATTGCGGTCAAGTTCCTCCGGGGTCTTATACTGTGCCATCTGCTGAATCCACGGATTGCGCAGGCTCAACGCCCGTTCCCATACCAGCGTATCTTCCATAATTTCCGTAAGCTGCTCATTTAGCTTCCGATGTGCTTCTTCATAGTCAAGCAGTTCGGCACAATATTGTTCTTTGGTGATTTCATCGGCCATATAACTCTCATACAGCGGCACACGGCGAAACTGTTCCATATTCAGTTCGGCCAGAACGGACTTCATCTGCACCGACTTTTCAGCTCGGACTGCTTCAATCACTTTCCTGCCTGCTCCCTGCTGAATCGCTGCAGCCAGCTTTTCTTCTTCCAGATGTTCCAATTCCAGAGCATCCATCACCTTTTTATAAATGGTAGCTGCCGGAACTTTCAAATTCTTTCCGTTTTCCTTATGTGCGCGGCAATGGCGGCAATAGAAAAGTTCTTCCTCCGTTTTCTTATCCTTATGCCAGCAGAGTGCGTAGCCGCAAGTGCAGACAATGTGTTTTGCCAGCGGGTTCGGTTTTTTGTAGCTTTTCCGAATGGAGATTTTGTTCTCCCCCTCCCTCATATTGCAAGGGAAAGCATAGAACTGTTCTTTGGTTATGTATGGTTCGTGGCAGTTTTCTGCAATGATCTGGCGGCTTCCATTTGCCGCCGCACCTGTATAAGTCGGATTTCGGAACAAGCAACGCAGCATATCGGTTGTCCACTGGTCGGATTCTGCATCATAAGACTTTCCCAAAATTCTCTTTTTGTGTCTCATTGGAGGTTCAACACCCTGCTCATTTAACCACTTTGCAATGTCACGCATTTTCTGACCGGACGCATATCTGGAAAAAGCCTCGCTTAAATAAGGAGCAACTTCTTCATCCTTTATCATGTTGCTTTCGCCATTCCTGCGGATATAGCCAAATGGAACAGAACTTGTCAACCGGAATCCTGCACCTTGTTTCCTTCTCCACGCAAACATGATTTCTGCGTGCATCTCACAGCGTTTTGCTTCAAAATAGTCCTCGACTTCTTTTCGGCTGGCTGTTCTGGTGTCCAAGCCCTCATCCAGCACGATCAGGTCGATGCCCGTCGCATAGAGCGTTTCCTTGATTGCCTGTCGTGCCGCCGGGAAATCCGGCCCGCAGTAGTACATAGATGCCACAATAATGCAATCAAATTTTCGCTCTACGCCATCATCGGTCATTTGGTCAAACGCGGTACGCGCCTTTTCATCGTTCTTGCGGTCAGAATACTTTTTCAGCAAATCTAGTTCTTTATGTTCCGCCAGATATGCCGCAATACGCTGATTCTGCTCGGCAATCGCCAGTTCACCTTGATGGTTCTTCCAAGGAAGTGTCCGGGTATAGCTTACACACTTCATACTGCACTTTCCTCCGTTTCTGCTGCCGGAACACTACTGCAATATTCCAGCACATTGCGAATTTCCTGATCGAACCGATACTGAATATGAATATGTTCCTTATCATAGACGGTGATGCTCTCTACCAGTTCCACCAGAACGCGGCGGTTCAGACTTGTCAGGTTTTGATAGGACTTGAAATCTTCGATCCATGGCAGATGTTCCACATCCAGATTGTTCAGGCAATCCCTCTGGCGTTTCATTTCTGCTTTGGCCTTGCGGATGGTTTCAACCTTTTCATTAAAGGAATGGCTGAATTCCTTATACTCTTCCTTGCTGACAATACCGCTGCTCATATCTTCATAAAGCTGGCGGCGCAAGGTCTGGTATTTCTGTTCTTCCTGCTCCAGCATCTTCAGATGTTCTTCCACAGATTTCAGTCTGCGCTCATTCTTCGGAATCTCATTAATTTCATCGAGCCGATGTTCCAGTCCACTGATCTGCTGGACTTTCCCCTGCAATGCGGCCAGCACCACTTCGGCCAGCTTACTTTCGCTGATAAGATGTGAGGAACAGCCTAAACCATTGTGGTTTGTGACGCAGTGCAGATAAATATATTTCTTTCCATTTTTCGACACCGTGCGCCGCACCATGTTCTGTCCACAGCCACCGCAGCGAACGATGCCCGAAAAGAGATTGACAGCCTGCTGTCCTTTCGATGCACAGGTGTCCAACTTCAAAACTTCCTGCACCGTATCGAACAGCTTTTGCGGAATGATTGCTTCGTGCATATTGGGAACTCTGATCCAGCCGGATTCTTCCACATCCCGAATCTTCTTGATTTTGTAATTGATTTTCTGCCGCCTGCCCTGCACCATCGTCCCTGTGTAGACTTCATTTTTCAGAATCCGAAGCACCTGAATTGCCTGCCACTTTGCATGAGTGCCAGCTTTGAACCCGCTGTGATAATTCAGGCCGCACAGCCGTTTGTATTCGCTGGGAGCCAGCACATTCTCGCTGTTCAGCTGTTCGGCAATCGCCTGTGCGCTCATACCTTCCAGTTTTCTGCGGTAGATAGAACGGACAATATCTGCTGCATACTCGTCTACCACCAGACGGTTTTTGTTCCGTTCATCTTTGCAGTAGCCGTAGATTGCATAACCGCCGATGAACTCACCTTTGCGCCGTTTCATGTCCAGCTGGCTGCGCACCTTGATGGAAATATCCCGGCAGTAGGAATCGTTCAGAAGATTCTTGAACGGAACTACAATGCTGTCCGAATCGCTGCTCTCGGTGTTCGCATTGTCATAGTTGTCGTTGATAGCGATGAAGCGAATCCCCATCATGGGAAAAATCTGTTCCAGATACTTTCCCATCTCAATGTAATTACGACCAAGTCGGGATAAGTCCTTGACGATGATGCAGTTGATTTTGCCAGATTTAATATCCTCCATCATCCGCTTGAAGCCCGGACGTTCAAAGTTGGTTCCCGTGTAGCCATCGTCAGCGTACTCTTCGACCAAATGCAGTCCTGGCCGTTCTGCAGCAAAATCCCGAATCAGTTCTCTCTGGTTGCCGATGCTGTTGCTCTCGGCCTTGTCGCCATCCTCGATGGACAATCTCAGATAGGCCGCTGCCCGTATGTCTTTATTCTTTTCCTTGTAAAAAAACAAAGCCATTAAACCTCCCGTCTCCACGCATATTGCATGGTAAAATCCAGAAAGTTAATGGCTTTTGATTGCACTATTCACTTAACCCGTCTGTATTTTACCAAGCTGCCGCACAAAAATCAAGCTGCTGCGCACATTTTTCAAAATTTATTTTTCAGTGCTTCCCCATACTCTGCAGCAGGCAATCCCACAGTTCGCTGCCCTCCGGCCGGAACGATTCATATACGGTGATGCCCTTGATGATGGCTTTTCTGTGATGCACAGGCTCCGTATGTTCCTGTTTAGGCTTTTCATCAAATCGTTCTTTCTGCTTCATAGAAATCAATCCCCCTTTACTAATAGGAATCCAGAAGGGCATTTTGGAATACAGTTTTTGAAAAAATTTCAAAAAAATTTGAAAAGTGTATTCCAAATAGGGGCTGCGGATTCCTATTTATAGAAGGACTTCTTTTGATAGGTCTACGGCATACGATAAAAGACAGGTCTTTTTCTGTCTTAGAGCAAGATTCGCCTATGGTAACTCAAAACTCACTTTCGTGATTTTTCATTCCGGCAATCTTGATGGGGATTCCGTTCCCCATCCCCACGGTACGCACAAAATCTTGGATTTTGGCTATCTGGCTCCACATGAATGTGTTCGCAGCCGAACGCCTACGGCTTATCGGGAGTTGCTTCGCAACTATAAAATGCAGGAGGATCACACTATGGCTCGCCCCAAAAAGGATGAAAGCATCAAACGGACTAAGAATGTAATGGTTCGTTTTACCGATGTGGAGTACACACTGGTTTCGTGTTCTGCTGAACAGGCTGGCTATCCCGTTGCCGTTTATGTAAGGAAACAGGCCATAACCGAAAAACTTCACGTTCATTACAACATCGTTGCCGACATTGCAGAACTGCGAGATTTTGCAAGACAGCTTTCCCATATCGGAAATAACCTGAACCAAATTGCAGCCTTTTTCAACAGCGGCGGCATCCAATCTCGTGCCATGCTGGAAGAAATCAATCGTTGCATGACCGACCTCCGCGCTATGCGGAAAGAAATTGCAGGACTGGCAGGTGATTATCGTGGCAATCTTAAAACACGTCGCGGGTAAAAGTGCAGACTATGGTGCTGCACTCGACTATTTGAAATATGAGCATGACGAAGTTCTGAAGAGACCCCTGCTGGATGCAAACGGGAACTGGGTACTCCGTCGAGATATTCTTCTGGAGGGCATAAACTGTGAACCGGAACTTTTTGATGTGGAGTGCGAAATGCTTAATGCGCAGTACCACAAGAATCAGAATTACGACGAAATCAAGACGCACCACTACCTCATCAGCTTCGATCCTGCCGACAAAGACGAGTGTGGACTGACAGGTGAACAGGCGCAGGCCATCGGCATGGAATATGTAAAAGCCAACTTTCCGGGGCATCAGGCGTTGGTCTGCACCCACATGGACGGTCACAACGGCAGCGGCAATATCCATGTGCATATCGTAATCAACAGTCTGCGAAAGCTGGATGTTCCGCAGCAGCCCTTTATGGAACGTCCCATCGACTGTAAGGCGGGCTACAAACACCATCTGACGAAAGATTACCTAAAGCATTTACAGCAATCTCTTATGAATATCTGCTTGAGGGAAAATCTCAATCAGGTCGATTTGCTTTCCCCGGCTGTCAACAAAATTACGCAGCAGGAGTATTATGCTAAACAGCGCGGGCAGATCAATCTGGACAAGTTGAACGCTGAGCTTATTGCAGAGGGTTTCACTCCCATGAAAACCAAATTTCAAACGGAGAAAGATAAGTTGCGCGATTCCATTACTGCTGCGGCAAAGAAAGCAAAATCTTTTGAAGAATTCAGCCGCCTACTCCAAACCGAATCCAACATTTTGGTAAAAGACCACCGTGGGCGATTTAGTTACCTTCTCCCGGACAGAGAAAAATACATCTCTGCCAGAACTCTGGGAACCAGTTTTGACCGTGAACATCTTCTGACGCTTTTTGAAAGTAATGCGATTACCGCTGCAAAAGAAAAAAAGCAATGGAGTGTTGCTGACCCCATTGCCGTTCTCTATATCAAGTCCAATCTTCGTCTGGTAGTGAATTTGCAGGACTGCGTAAAAGCCCAGCAAAGTCGCGCCTATACTCAGAAAGTCAAAATTTCCAATTTGCAGCAGATGGCAAATACCATCGTCTATGTACAGCAGCACGGCTACGACAGCTACGATGATTTGAAAAAAGCGCGCGATGAATTATCTGCCAAAATGTCAGATGCTCGCAACACCGCCAAATCTACCGATGCCGACTTAAAGCTGCTGAATGAGAAGATTCACTATCTGGGGCAGTATCTTTCCACAAAGGCTACATACAAAGAATTTTTGCAGGCGGGCAACAAGAAGATGTACCGTTCCGCACATCAGGATGAAATTGCCAGATACGAAGAAGCCGTTCAATTCTTGAAACGCAATTCCACGAATGGCACAATTCCCACGATGAAAAATTTACGAGCAGAAAAGGAAAAGTTGCTTTCTGCTCGAACCGCACAATACGAAAGCTACATCTATTTCAAAGATTACTACCACGAACTGCAAACTGCTTGCAGGAATGTTGATATGATTCTCGGAGCGGAACACACGCAGCAGCACAGCCGTACCCAGCCCAAGCACAGTCACGAACCATCACTCTAAGCGATGGCATGAAAAAGCCAGCCATAAGACTTTTCCAAAGTCCTATGGCTGGCCTTCTGTTTTATTCTTTGATACTCTCCGCCTTTACCTGCACAATTCGGTTACTATTGAGATTGAAAATATATTCCTCTTTCTCATACCGCTTATGATTTTCACGCAGGTAGTACAACGTAAATTTCACACCATCCTCATTTATCTTGTACAAATCAATCCCATACTTATAATGTCTGTGGCGTATAAGACTTCTTACTTTTCTTGCATCGTATTTTCCAGAATCCGAATTCTTTTTCATTTCGCAGCAGAAAATATTATAATCATCGGTCAGCCTTTTATGTAAGACAATATCTGGTGCAGTCCAACTTTTCTCCTTTATTGATAAGTTATTCGGCTTTCTATTTTCTCCTGAACGGTTATATTCAATATCAATCACCAGTCCAGACATTTGAAAGAACTTTGGGTATACCCTGTCCATATACATTGCGATTTTTCCTGCAATCGTTCGTTCCTGCGCCCCTGCAACAAACAATTCTGTATCATTCTCGTAAAACAGAGTCAATGCCCGTTCCCATAGCAGAAGAACGCTTTCTTTTTCTTCGCAGCCTTGCACCTTGGTTTCCCCCATTTCCTTATTTTCTTCTATTATGTACAACCATTTTACAAATAGCAAGACCTTTCAATAAAAAGAGTGGTGACTCCTTTTTAGGGGAGCCACCACTCTGTATCATAACGGATTTTTAATTTTTACGACTTCGCTCCTGCTGTTGCTGTTGGGGCTGCTCTTTCTGTTTCCGCTCTGCCTGCTTGATATGCAACCGATCCAGCACCGACCATCTGCCACCAATGCGCCGTGGCTTCTTCGGTACATTGTTCACGCAGCCATCTATCATGTCGTAATTCTGCTCTGTGCCGGATTCTCGCGCACGTTCATACGTTCCGTTCGTCAAGCATTTTTCATGCTCGGTCATATTCGGCTGTTTCTTTTTATCGCGGTGAACGTACTCTGTAAGGATAGAGCGAACATTTTCAAAGCCGTTCGGCGCATCCGTCACAAATATACCTTTGCTATCTACCACGATTGGAGAAACGGCATCTTTGCGCTGCTCGTTACGCATCATAAAAAAGCAAACGTCTTCTACAACTTCGCTGTCATACGGAAGCCATGTTCCAGTCTTTCCATCAATCTGATAATTGGGAACCATGTAGACGACAGTGTTTCCGGCTGCGTCAGCATCCATAAAACCACCAAACTCCACCAGTTCTTCTTTATCGACATAGAAAAACTTCCGGCCCTTTTCTTCATCCCATACGATCACATCGCCAACACCAAAGGCGCGTCCAATAAATGTATTTGGCCGCTTTTCTTCCAACCGCTTCCGAGCTGTCATTGGCGTATCGCTGGATGCAGGCTTTCCTTTGTACGCACTCTGGTAATTCTGATGATGGATCAGGAACCCGTCCTCTACCTGCTGTACATAGGATTTTGCCCAATGCTGATGATGAACCTCTTTGATTTGGAAAACTCTATACTGGTTTATCATTTTACGTTTTCTCCTTTTCCGGCTCCTCCGGCCTATGCCACTCCAACTCCAGCCCCTTGAACTGCTGCTCATTCAACTGCTGCATCTTCGGGATGGTCTGCTGGATAAGCGCAGACATCTCTGCATCCTCTGCCACAAGCGGCTGAACCTCCGTCAACACCTTAATCGTATCTTTGAGTGTCGGCTGCTCAAACATCGCCATCAGCATCAATTCCAGTTCATCAAAGCGTACATTGCTCATAACTCCATCCCTTTCTTTTTCGCTTTCTTCGGCTTATCCTGTTCCTGTGCAGGCTGCTCCTGTTTCTTGGCTTTCAGACTGCGCAGGGCATCCAGAACAGACTTTTTCGTACTGCTGCGTTCTTGCTCCTTGCTCTGCTGCCGTGCTGCCATCAGCTTTTCCATATCGGAAATAGCCTGCTGCACCAGCTTATCATCCCTGAAGTAGTTGATGGAGTTGATGTTCTCACGCTGCACTTTTTCGTTCACGACCAGCTCATACATTCCAACAAAGCCGCCATCTTCCTCGATGCAGAATCCAATGCACTTGTCAGCATTCATCCGTTCGGACGGAATCTTGTCATAGGCTTCCAAGGCTTCTTCCATTGTCAGATGGTCGTGGAACTCTCCCGCAAACGTGAACTCCAAACACTCCGCGACATAAAAGCTGAGCGTTTCTTCCGGCGCAGGTCTTTCTGCGGCGAGTTTTTCTTTCAAAACCTTTGCCTGCTGTTCAGCCGCCGTATCAGCCTGTTCCCGCAGTTCTGCCGCGTCCATGATCCTGCCCTGTGCTGCATCGCAGCCGAACTCTGCCAGCAGCTCCGTCATAGCCTCCTGCACAGGCTTATCTCCATCCGTTTCAAGGATGCCACCATCCCGCTCCGTGAAGTCCTTATTATATAAGGTATAGTCGAAACCATCCTCACAGGTCTGGATATGAAAATAGGCATCCGGCAATTCGTAGGCCAGCTCCACATCCTGCACAGCTAAGGCCCCCTGTAACGGCTGGACAACATGATTCTGGATATACGGGTTATCCCAGCCCGGAACCGTTTTATAGTCCTCTACGATGATGTCAATGCCGTTTTTGCACTGTAAAATATCCAGTGAACCCGGCAGCGGATCAGGATTCTTCTCCACCCCCAAGGCTTTCATGTAATGGTTTGGAAGTGCTTGATACTGCGACATTGCATCGTCGAGATTTCCAAACCGCTTAATTTCAAGCGGAACAGCCTGCCGGTTCTCGACCACATAGAATTGCTTTACGAATGGCTGTTCCAATTCTTTCTGCTTTTCCAGTTTCTCTCGGTACATCGTCACAAAGCCATCCAGAATAGCCGAATGGCTGGTAACTACCCAATCTGCTCGAAATTTAATGATTCTCGCATTATTCTCCGGGGTGCCGACCTGCTCTGCCCATTCCTTATTGCTGTGAGAAAAGCGGTCATCATAGTTTTTGTAGCGCAAGGTATTCGCAAGAATGTACCCCACACGCTCCATACCATACTGCTTCACCACCTGATCGACTGCACCATCGCCAAGGTACATCCCATCATAGTTATCCGCGATCGCTTCATGGATTGCCTGCTTGCACTCGCTGTTCAGCCGATAGGATGTACGGTACAAATCCACCTCGTCATTTTCTTTGGCATAGCTGAACGGCTCGTAGTAGACAGGCACATCCGAATAATCCTGTGCGCTGTTGTCCGGCACAGGCACAGCCTTTTCAATGATCTCCGATACCACATCTTCTTTTTTCGGCATATTCCATTTTTCAGAGAAATATTTCTGCACAGCCTCCTGAAAATCTTCATCGAAGCCGTTCCACAAATCCTCTGCCACCAGCTTGCCCCACTCATTGACTGCAACACAAGCCGCCATGTCGCCGTGTTCCTCATGCTCCAGCAGGAAGAACTTCTCGCCGCCAATCTCCGTTTCATCAATAGCGTACCATGTGCCGATATGGCCCTCGACTGTGATGTGGTCGGAATCGCCATGGATCAGCACATTGTTTTTCTGCTGCTGTTCCTCCATGAACTCTCGCACGGTCAACTCTGCGCCTGTGAAGTTCAGTCCTTCCTCACCCAGTTCCAGCCGCCCCTCTGCGCCAAGGTCAAGTTCTTCGGCCATCAGAACAGATGCCGCATGGTTCACCACCACAGTTTTCTCCACTGTAATGGGCTGGCCTGGGTCATAGTCGGAGCCGCGCAGATCATAGCGATATAAGCCCTCCGGCACATCTTCATCCCGCAGTCGGCCATTGCTGAAAAGACCAGACTTATCAAAGATTTCGATTTCCTGCAATTTTTCGTTCAAAAGGTTCTCTTTCTGCAAATCCATACTCCTTTCCTTGAAAAAATCCGGCAGTTCCGCAAAACCGATACTGTCCACATAGTAGGCTTTGACCGTACTGCCATCATTGAGTACCACTACATCACTAACCGACAGCGAATGACCCGTAAAGTCTGCCGGACGCTGGATATTGAACCGTTCATAAATGCCATCCAGCGTATCCTTGTCCGTAAGCGGTGCGGCATAGATCAGGTCATAATCTGCACGAGCAACCGTTATGCCTTTCTTCTGCACATAGTCCAATCCCATGAAGCGGTAGTCATGTTCCGGGTCACGGGCAGTGATCTGATAAATGCCGAACTGCTTTTCGCTGCCATACAGCAGCACATTTTCCTGTTCTGTCATGTTCCGCTCCTGCTCCAAATCTGCTATTGCAATCTGGAAGGTATCACTTCCGCGCTCGATTTCCTCTCGTGCCGTGACAAGAATCGGCCACGGGCTGATGCGGACAAGATAAATTTGCTTACCTTCGTCATACAGCCGCAGAGCCTGTTCACGGTTTATTACTGTCAGCGGAAAATCCAGGCGCGCATACTCGTCCTCTGCATAATCTTCCCGTTGTTCCAGCAGAATCGCATCCCATGCGTCTGCCTTAATGCCGAAAATGCCATCGTGCTGCTCGATTTCCTCTTGGCTTACATAATCACCTGCCGTGCCATCACGGAGCAGCGGATAAATCCTCTCACCCAGCCGATGCCATTCCCGTGCGCCTTCTTTCGTCAGCGGCAGCACATCATCTTTCCGGTAGCCATAGTCGTGCATTTCCGAAAGACCAATCATCCCATCCGGGAGATTTTCGATTTTCTCCTGCGCATCGTACATCAGGCGGTTGACTTCTTCTTTGTCATCCTCGGCCAGTGCCGCCGCCAGACCGTTCACCAATTCTTCCGTTGCAGCCCGGTCATCCAGCTTGAAAGCAAAATTCACGATGAGATTTCGCTGCTCATCATCGAAAATCGTTATTTCCTGCTCCTTGTCGGCAATCAGCTTTTCCGCGTACTGCATCGCGGTCATGCGCTCTGCACTCCTTTCTGCCACCGCCGTTTCCAGCTTTTCCAGAAAGTCGGCAGCGGTCAATCGAATCGTATCCATCGAATCTTTCAGTTCCTTCATCTCCTTGCCGCTGGCCCAGCTTGCCACATACGGGAAAGAGTAATCGGACGTATCAATGCCCAGAGCCGAGCAGACCGTAAATGCAATGCTTTCCGCTTCGGTTTCTTTCGTAAGTCGGTCTTTTTCCTCGCCGTTCTTCTTCATGAAATCGCTGTTATGCAGCATCGCATGAGCAACCTCGTGGATCATCGTCTTGACTGTCTGGCTCTCGCCCATGCCGACCTGGATGCAGATTTCTTTGTCTGCATCACTGTAATAGCCTTTGGCATCCCCTTTGATTTCATCAAACCGCATCGGCACGGGCGATACCTGCTCGATTGCCGCCGTAAGCAGCGCATAGTCTTTAACGCTGGCGGTCAGTTCGTTCACTTCCAGCGACGGAATCGGTTCCCCATCGGTCTGTGAAACATCAAAAACCGTCGTCACTCGGAAACGCGGAACCACATACTCCACACGTTCCATTTCCGGCTCGCCATTTTCGTTCAACACGGCCAGGCCCGTATCCTTGTCGATTTTCTCACGTTCCTCGACCTCCTTAATGGGAGCCGGAGCAATGATCTGGATGCCCTTTTCGCCTTTTTTGACGTAACGGTTGAACTTATTCTTCCATGCGTTAAACCCTGCCACCAGTGTGGCATTAGGCCGCTGCATAGCGATCAGCAACGTATTATTGAAGCTGTAATTGTGGAATTTTGCCATCGTGCGCAGGTATGTCGTGTACATTTCCGATGTAAAAATGTCCTTTACGCCCTGCTCCAGCCGTTCCGTGATTTCTTTCATCTGCTGTTTGCGGTCAACTGCCATGCAATCCCTCCTTTTTCTTGACCCATCGTGTTTTCATCTGGCGCGGATATTGGTCGGCCTGTTTTGGTGCTTTTGCACCGTTCCATTCCAAGCCTCCGGCTCTGCCCTCACAGGTGTAGCCGGCAGCTTTCAGGGAGCTGCCATTCTCCGTGTCCAGAATGTAGGTAACAACTTTGTTGTAGCCCATGGCCCGTGCTGCACGATATGCCGCCGCATACAAAATGCTGCAGGCGTTCGGTGTTCCATCTGTACACAGACGGTTAACTTCCAGCGTATAGCCATCGTCCAGCCGCCGCGCCACAGGTCTGCCGCAGATAGCAACGCCCACCAGCGCACCATTATCCGATACGCCGATGGAGAACTTATGCCCCCGCGTCGGTTTATGGTGGCGGTGATGCTGCTGCACAAATGCGTTTGCCGTTTTCAAATTGATCGGTGTTAATGTCAGCAAATGCCCTCCTTCAAAAAAATGCCCCGCCAGACAAAACTGACGGGGCGGCTCTCATTTACAGTTCCATATCGTGACTTTTCCGCTTCTGGGATTTCTGCGGTTCTGCGCTGCGCTCTGCCTGTTTTGCATGAAGCTGCGCCAGCACAGAGGGTTTCCGCACATTGTCCGCAGTGCGCTCTGCAACGCGGCCTGCGTAGTTCACAGGCTGACGTGGCTTATCTGCAACCTCGGTTTCGGCTGCATCCTCATCCACTCCCAGCGCATCCTCACCGCCCTTTTCGTCCATGTTGAGCAGTGAATTCAGCTCTGCAAGGCGCGCGGATTTTTCAGCCAATTCTGCTTCCTGCGCAAAAGGACGTTTGGCTTCTTCCTTTGCCTGCGCCAACTGCAGTTCCAAGGTTTCCAGTCTGCGTTCCACCTGCGGTAGTGTCCTTTCGATGCCTGCCAGCGCATTGGTAACACGCAGAATGTTGCCCTGCGGGTCTTTGCCCACTTCCATAGAGTAGTTCCACGCGCCCTTGATGGACAAGCGGAACACCTTATCGAAGTTGTCAAACCGGGAATGCAGTTCAAACGCACCGTAGCTGCCGATTCTGCCCTCGGTACCAGCCGCCTTCAAAGCCTTACAAGCCTCGATGATGGCCGCGCCCGCTTCCTTGCGTTCGGTGTACACCTTGCCGCTGATCTCCATAGAGAAGTGGTCTTTATCCTGCGCCAGAAGCGGTTTTGCCGCTTCCATATCCGTTTTCAGTGCTTCGATCTGGCCCCTTGCCGCAGTAATTTCTCGTGGATAGCGACGCGCAATATCGGATTCCAGACTATAAATCTGACTGGTGTGATTGGCTTTCAGCAGTTTCAGCTTACTGACCTGAATATCCAAATCCATCTTTTCCTTGATGTAGGGATTGCCCGTTGCCAGTGCCTTGATTTCGGCATAGGACAGTGCGGTATCGTCCACATCGTCGCAGGCACGGACAGGCGATTTGGAAGTCATGATTTGGCTTATGAACTTCTGCTTATTTTCCAGAATCTGCCACATATACGAATCAAACGTATTTTCCGTGACGTAACGATAAATTTTTACCTGCTTATTTCGATTTCCCTGCCGGAGAATACGTCCTTCCTGCTGTTCTAGGTCAGACGGCTTCCACGGGCAGTCCAGATGATGCAGGGCAATCAGCCGATCCTGAATATTGGTTCCCGCGCCAAGTTTCGGCGTAGACCCCATCAGGATACGCACCTGTCCAGCGCGCACCTTTGCAAACAGATCTGCTTTTTTCGTTTCGGTGTTGTACTCGTGGATGAACGCCACTTCCTCACGGGGAACACCTCTCGCCACCAGCTTTTCCCGCACATCATCATAAACATTGAATGTGCCATCTGTCTTTGGTGTCGATAAGTCACAGAAAATCAACTGTGTTCCCCTATCCAGGGCAGATTCTTTCCAGACCTTGAACGCATTGTCCACACAGCGATTCACCTTGCTCTCCGGCTCGTCCGGCAGCATCTCGTTCATAAGACGCTGGTCGAGTGCCAGTTTTCTGCCATCGTTGGTTATCTTCAGCATATTATCGAATCTGGGATTCACATTGCCATTGCGCACGGCTTCGGCGCGATCTGCAAAGGAACTTACCATTTCCTCCTGCGTTTCGCTGGGCTTCAGCACCTCGTTGATGTACTCTGCTTGCGGCACAGGAAGGTTCAGCATATCTGCTGTCTGCACATCTGCGGACTCTTTGAATAGAGAAATCAGTTCCGGCAGATTGAAGAACCGGGCAAAACGTGTTTTCGCACGGTAGCCGGTTCCTTCCGGGGAAAGCTCGATTGCCGTGACGGTTTCACCAAAGGATGCCGCCCAATCGTCAAAGTGGCTCAGCCCCATCTTCTGCAGGGTGTCATACTGGAGATACCGCATAATGGTGTACAGTTCCACCATCGAGTTGCTGACCGGGGTTCCGGTTGCAAAGGTCACGCCCTTGCCGCCTGTCAGCTCGTTCAGGTACTGACACTTTGCAAACATATCGCTGGATTTCTGTGCATCGGTCTGGGCGATACCTGCGATGTTCCGCATTTTTGTGTAGAGGAACATATTTTTATAGAAATGTGACTCGTCCACAAACAGACGGTCAACACCCAGTTCCTCAAATGTAACCACATCATCCTTTCTCGTCTGATCGTTCAGCTTTTGCAGCTTTGCTTCCAGTGTTTTCTTTGTTTTTTCCATCTGCTTGACCGTAAAACTGCGGCTGTCCTCACTCCGGGCATCTGCCAGAGCCAGCGTAATATCGTCGATTTGACGCTCCACAATGGCTTTCTGCCGTTCCGGGGAAAGCGGCACACGCTCAAACTGCGAATGACCAATCACGATGGCATCGTAATCGCCGGTTGCGATACGGGAACAGAACTGCTTACGATTGCTGGGTTCAAAATCCTTTTTCGTTGCCACCAGTACGTTGGCATTGGGATAGAGCCGCAGGAAATCTGCGCCCCACTGCTCTGTGAGGTGGTTCGGCACCACATAGAGATTCTTCTGCGACAGGCCCAGCCTGCGGCTCTCCATGCCGGCAGCAATCATCTGGAAGGTCTTGCCTGCGCCCACGCAATGCGCTAACAGCGTATTGTTGCCGTACAGAATGTGCGCCACAGCATTTTTCTGGTGCGGCATCAGAGAGATTTCCGGGGTCATGCCCTCAAAACGAATGTGACTGCCATCGTACTCACGAGGACGAATCGCATTGAAAATCCGGTTATAGGTCGCACACAAATCCTCGCGGCGGTCTAAATCCTTGAAAATCCACTGCTTGAACGCTTCCCGAATGGATTCCTGTGCCTGCTGTGCAAGCATGGTTTCCTGTTTGTTCAGCACACGATGGTCGCCATCCGTATCGTGAATCGTATCGTAGATTTTGGTATCCCGGAGGTTCAGTGCATCTTCCAGCAGCTTATAGGCATTGACCCGCAGGGTTCCGTAAGTGTTGGTGACAAGCGGATTGCCGCGATCCAGCGACTTGCCCGAAATGTTCCATGCACCAGAAATTTCGGAATAGGTTGCCTTAATGTCAATCCCGGCATAGTAGTTCGGGGTCTTGAACACTTCTTTCATAAACTGCGTGATATACTCCGGCTTCACCCAGTTCGCACCCAGCCGCACTTCGATTTCCGAAGCATCCAGGTCTTTGGGCTGTACCCTTTTTAGGTAATCCACATTGATCTGATACTCTGCATGGTTCGCTGCAAAGGTTTCTGCTGTGGCCAGTTTTTCACGAACGTTGCCGGACAGGTATTCATCCGAGGTTTCCCACTGCTGTGTCACAGGATTTCGGAAAATCGCACCTGCCAGTTCATCCGTGATCTCCTGTTCCGGTTTACCGCAGAGCTGCGCCATGAACGGCACATCCACCTTTGCTTTTTCTCCAATGGAAAGTGCCAGAGCTTCGCTGGGTGTATCCACCGAGGTAACAGGCTCCGGCTTACGGATGGTACGTTTGGTGAAAATATCGGCAAGTCGTTTGAGATTCTTCTCTTCATCCAGAATTTCCAGCGATGCCAGCAGACAATAGCTGCTGTCCTGTCGGAATGCTCGCTTGTTGGCCGTGCTGTTGATAAGGCCATACTGCGCCTTAAATGCGGTGTACTGCTGTTTCAGTTCATTCTGTAAAAGCTGTACTTCCGCATCCGAACCATCATGCAGCTGACAATCCAACAGCTTCCGGGTGGTTTCCCGCAGAGCGATCATGCCCAGCACTCGCTCTGCAGTTACGGCAGGCAGTTCCACCTTATTCATAAAGGAGTTTTCGCGGTAGTAAATCTGCCCGTCCACGTTCGTGAAGCTGAAATTCTTCACACTTGGGTCTGCCGGAATGGGTTCTTCTTGCACATCCAGTTCATCGTCGGAGATTTCCGGCTCCGTGATGGTAGCCTGGATGTTGCTGACCGCCTCTTTTAACTGCTTAGCAAGGTCTGCGCCCTCGATGGGCTTGACCGTAGTTTCCTGCTTGCCATACTGCGTGCTTTCGGTGGTGATCTCCCCCAGCACCATCTCAGGATGCTGCGCAAAATACTGGTTGATGGAATATCCTTCCGGTGTTTCACCAAGATCCACCCAGTCAGCCCGCTCCACCGCTGCACGGTCACGCTTCTGCAGGAACAGAATGTCAGCAACCACGCCCGTGTTGGCATTGCGCTGGAACGCATTGTTCGGCAGTCGAATCGCGCCTACCAGATCGGCACGGTTGGAAAGGTACTCACGGACAGAGGAATCCTTTTTATCCATCGTACCGCTGGACGTTACCACTGCTACCACACCGCCCGGACGCACAAGGTCAAGGCTCTTGGCGATAAAATAATCGTGGATGAGGAAATTGTGGCGGTCATACCGCTTATCCGGCACTTTGTAATTGCCGAACGGTACGTTGCCCACAACACAGTCAAAGAAGCTGTCCGGGAACTGCATCGTTTCAAAACCCTGCACCGCAATTTTGTTTTTCTGGTACAACTGCTGTGCAATGCGGCCCGAAATGCTGTCCAGCTCCACACCGTACATCCGAATCTTCTCCATGCTGTCCGGCACCAGACCCATGAAATTGCCTACACCACAGGATGGTTCCAGCACATTGCCTTTGGACAATCCCATATTGCCCAGGGCTTCATACATTGCCTTGATGACCGTAGGAGAAGTGTAAAACGCATTCAGGGTACTGGCGCGGGCTTCCTTATACTCATCTGCCGTAAGTAGCGATTCCAGCTCAGCGTATTCCTTCGCCCATTCCGCATTGTTTTCATCGAACGCCTGCGGAATGCCGCCCCAGCCAACATACCGTGAAAGTATCTTTTGTTCCTCCGCTGTAGCCTGTCGCTGTTCTGCATCCAGTGTTTGCAGCACCCGAATGGCCTCCACGTTGGCTTTATACTTTGTTTTCGGCCCTCCTGCGCCGAGATCATCGTCCGTAATACGGAAGTTCATAGGTTCCTGTTTGAGCTGTACAGGCTGTTCTGTTTCTGCTTCACTGTCCAGCGGAAGATTGTGCTGCCGCCTTGCATGGTTGACCTCTGCCGGGGTCATAGGCTGCTGGATCAGCGGTTCCATGGCTTCCTCTGCCGCCGCACGGCTGATGGCATCCGTTCGGTTCTGCACATCCGCAATCAGCTGCATCTGTTCCGGCGGAAACTCAGGATTGAGCAAATCTTCCAACTCGCCGCCCGATTCTGCCACCGAATAGATCACATCCATCTGCTCCGGGGAAAAATCCTCGTAGGCCACACCAGCATTGTGCAGAGCCGTAAAGACTGTGATTTCCACCGCTTCTTCCATCGGTACATCTGCCTGTTCATACACATGCCGAATGTACTCCAGTGGTTCCGTTCGGAAGATCGGATACCGGGCTTCTTTCGCAAGGGTCATGTCCTGCAAACTGACCGTTCCCTGTTCAAAGTTGACCGAATTCACACGGAACTCTCTATCTTCCAGTTCGATGGTTGTGTTAATCGGTAAGTATTCCTCTCTGCGGAAATACTTTGTCTGCGCATGGGTTCCATCTTCCTGCTGGCCGGACAGATAGACGCTCTCCCCCTGCTTCCAGAGCTTCATTGCCTGTGAAGCCCACTGTTCACGCGGAAAACCAGATACCTCAACCTTGCCGAGTGCGGTTTCCTTTTCCAACAGCTTGCTGCCAAGAAGTTCTGAAACGCGCTTTGCATCCTCGCCGTAGAACTCAAAGTTACCGTACTGCTCATAGCCGACCAGTGCATCCGGGTAACGCTCTTTCAGAGCGTTATACTCGTTGGCGGCATCCAGCGGCATTGGCTGCAAGGTCGGCTCAACAGCCTTTTCTTCCGCTGCATACGGAACCATCATGCCGCGCACCCACTGCGGTGCGTCCTTGCTATCCTGATACAGTGCAACGGCATCCCGTCTGTCCGTAATAACGTCCTGATAGGTGCGCTGGAAAATATCTTCCTGAATCCACTCTCCAAAGTGCGCCCATGTGTCGATAGCCTCGGAGTAAGCAGCATTCTCCACCTCGCCGGAAGCAAACAAATCCTCGATTTTCTCACGGATCAGATCTTCTGCTTCTTCCTCGGTGGTATCGTGGTCGCGCAGCAGCGGATAGATTTCGCTGCGCTCTACCTTTTCCAGCAGCGTGTACAGACATTCTTTATAGACGCAGCGGCTGTCTTTCTGCGTGTGGTCTGCATCCAGTTTCAGGAAATCGTTCAGCGGATTCTTCGCCAGCGTTTCGCTATATGACGGTAACGGAATGACCCGGCCAGCCACCGCCGAATTTTCCATATCTTTCAGATAAACGTCGTAGGCATTAGAACGCTCAACGCGGTACAGATGGTCGTTTTCCAGATACAGAAAACTACCGTTTTCTCTGCTGTACGTTTGCTTAGGCTGATTTTCAAACGATTCTACTGCTTTTGCATCTTCTCTCGTTTGACGAATGACAGACTTTGCATCATTCAGACTGTTAAACGGCCCTGTTTCTGCTGTACCTGTTCCCGTTTCTTCGTCATAGTTGTAATGGTTATAGAACTTGCCATCAGGATATTGCAGAATTGCAATATCCTCGATATATCCCTCCTGCATCATCACCGTTGACTGATACCGCGCAACGACTTTTGCCTTTTGGGGTTTCTCAACCGCTGCGGCGGTTGACTGCTCTTTCGATTGCGGCTCCTGCTCCATGAAGTCAAACATGGACATCTGCCCCTGTTCAGGAACCGCAATCTCAACAGCCCTCTTCTTTTCCGGGAAAATCGTGTACGTTCCCTCGACATATTGGTGCAGGATAGAGAGGGATTCTGCCTTACGCTCATATTCTCCCGAATCCAGCGGCACGGACAGCAGTGCATTGTCCATCTGCTCCAGCAGTTCCACCGCCTGTTCAGGGGCTTCCAGCTTTTCAACGAGAGCCTTTCGTCCTTCTTCATGGTAAAGGTCTTGCGGATAAGGCCGTTCCACGTCGTTCGGCAGGTGGTGATAGAATCCCATCACACGCATTGCCATCTGTTCCCGTTCATAAGCAGGCATCCGGGAGTAGTCTGCCGGCTTCAAATACTCACTGTCACGGATAAGCTGGTCGATCCGGCCTGCGGCCTGATTCCAGTTCAGATGAACACTGGCATACGGGTTTCCGTATGAGCCACGCTCCAAAGAAATGCCCCTGCCATCGTGATCTTCGTGAGAATCATCTGCCCCGTAGAGTGCATGGCTGCTGCCACCGATTCCGTAATGGTCTTTCAGGAAGTCGGCCCGTTCTTTTTTGTCCTCATGATTCAGGAAGAACGAATAGATTGCCAGCCGACTGTCCGAATAATTGCTGCCTCGTGTGAAATAAGCGTTTATTTCATCTTCCGTGATGAACTTCTTATACTCATTCCAGTGAAAGCCATCCCGCGCCGAGTAGTTCTGATAAGGTTTTGCAAACTGGTGGAACAGCGCCGCCACCTTATCCGGCTTATAAAAGTGCATCCGCATCAGGTCTTTATCTTCGGCGTAGGCTTCCCCCAGCGCAGATAATCTGTCGTTTAGATCAGTCAGAAAATTCGTATCATCAAGCAAGCCTGCCAGCCTGTCTGTCAGTTCCGGGAAACCACCCCTGAAGATTTCTGTATCCTGAAACACTGCTTCGGCAACGCCATCGGCCAAATCACGTTCCATATAAGCCAACGTCTGCGCGTGTTCCTGTAAGGCGTTCTGCCGTGCAGCATCCAGAACCGCCTGCGGCGCATACTCGCCCTGCCGGAGCAGTTCATGGATACGGTTGCTGACATCCTCCCACGAAAGAAACGCATTGACAATCGTGCCGCCCTTAGCCGTATCACCTGCTGCAATGCGCAGTCCCAAATCATCGAACCAGACGGCATACTTCGCACCGCCAATTTCAAAGCCTTTTCCTCCCGTACCGTATTCGTTTTTCACGAACTCCGTGTATTCTTCCGGGGTTTTCTCGACCATGAAATTGTAGATTAGGCGCAGCTGGCCCTTGCTGCGGTTGCTGCCCGTGCGCAGAATTTCATCGACCACTTCGGGATCAAGTGCAATTTCATCCGCATACCGCGCCCGGATCGGTGCTTCAATGACGCGGATCTGCTGTTCCACGGTCGGCAAATCAGGAAAAGAAAAAGCAGAGGCAATTTCTTCCTCTGCTTCGCTCAAATCCTGTTCTGTTGTCGGTTCGGTTAATTGTACACCAATTCCTTCAAGACGATTTCTTCTGCCATCGCCGTCAGGCTGTTCTGATGTGCCGCCCATGCCAGCGGGTCTTTCTCCTTGTTCGGTGCCGGAAACTTCTCGTTCAGACTGTCCAGCAGGGTTTCCACCCGGCTCTCCGCTGCTTCCTCGATCTGCGCCAGATGCTGGTTCAGCCTGCCGCTCATCAGCATACTCTGATACCAGTTCTTGCGGTTCTCTTTCAGGTACGTCCTGCGCAGCATCCCGTACTTCCCGATGGTCTGCGGCTCGTCCTTCACGGCCAGATTCGGGAACAGATAATCTCCCTTGCGGTAATACGTCAACTCCATTTTCTTGTCCTCCTTTGGTCGTGTTTTCTTTGGTTTCACGCTTTAATGTGCTAAAGTCCGTATTGGTATTATACAAGCTGTCAACGGATTTTTCAAGCTGCTGCGTGATTTCTTTTTTGTAAATTTTCCGCATCTCGCGGCCAATGTCAAAAAGAACCGCTTCGCACTGTTCGGAAACCGCGTTGCCAAGGAACGACAGCACCGGCAGCTTGTTGAAATCCACGATACGGATAAAGTCATCATCGTCCAGCACATCCATAGGCTCCTGCCCGCAGCGCCGGGAAAGCGTATAGAAGATACTGTTGGTCATCAGTTCCCGGAAGCGGACGCGGATGTTATCTTCGTCCAGTTCTTCCAGAAACGTATCCGCCACCTCATAGGCCAGACCGTCCATCGCTTCATCCAGATTGTCGGCGGTCAGCTGCTGTGCCAATTCCATCAGGGCAGTATTCATGCTATCTGTCTGCGACAGGCCGTAGGTGTCTGCCAGATGGTCTAAAATCGTCTGCTCATGCTCGTGGCTGTCCAGATTCCATAAGAGTGGTGTTCTGCCGCCGCGCACCAGATGGGTGTCCGCAATATCGAACACATACCGCAGCCTGGTACGCGGTCCGGTATCATCCAGAAGCGCGATGCCTTTTGCACCACGGTTGACCCATCGGCTCATTTTCTGATTCCAGAGTTCCATTTCTGCGCAGGCGGTTGCATCGGGCCGCTGCGCGTGGATCAGGAGCGTATCGGTGAACGAATAGCGGTACAGCCGCGCCGCCACATCCAGATAGCTCATCCAGTCCTGTGGCGAGTTACTGACATACCGGGCGTTCTGCTGCGCCAATTCTCGAATATCGTTAATCTGTGGCAAGGGTCAAACCTCCTTTACGTTTTCGTTTTCATCGGTGTTTTAGGAAATTCCAGGCTGTACTGTGCGCGGCCCTCTTCGACGCGCATCACAAGGTCAGCGGCGAATGTCTTATCTTTTTTCGCGGAATAAAAGTCTTTTACATGGGTGCGACCTTTCTTCAAAAGGTCTACCGCCATCTTCTTGTCCAGCGTTTTTCTCATGTTGGACAAGTATCTGCTTTCTTTCCAGAGGGCAAATTTGCAGCTGCGGTCTGCACAACAAAAGCTGAGTTTGCTCTCATGTACAGGATTTCCGCAGACCGGGCAGCTTCCCACGCTTACCTTATTATAATAGGGAGCCGCCGCGACGGTAGGAATCTGCCGCAGGTCAGCCAGCATTTTATCGAGCAATCCGTGGATGCCCTGCATAAAATCATGGGACTTGATCTCACCGCGCTCCATCCGCAGCAGGTCATTTTCCCACTCAGCTGTCATGCTGGCAGATTTCAGGTAGTCCGGGATATTGCGGATCGCGGCCACACCATCCTCCGTAGGAATCATCTGCTTGCCCTTGCGCTCAACATAGCCGGAGGATACCAGCTTCTCCAAAATCGCAGCGCGCGTTGCAGGGGTTCCCAGACCTTTCTTCTCAGTGTCCTTTTCAAATTCCTTGTTGCCTGCTGTTTCCATGGCCGACAGCAGGGTATCTTCGGTGTAGACTTTCGGCGGTGAAGTAAAGCCCTGCTTTTTCTCTGCCCGTACCACAGGAAGAACCATTCCCTGCCCCATCTTTTTCGGAAGTGACGCATCCTTGTCCTTTTCCGGCTCTACGAACGGAACAGGCTTTGCCGTATATCCGGGCTGCAAAATTTCCTTATACTTTGCTGTAAAATTCTGTCCCTGACAGCATACCGTCACAAGCACATCCTCATAGATGAACGGCGGCTGCACGGCCTGCACCAGTTTCCAGATGATAAGCGAAAGAATCTTCTGTTTGGTTTCGGACAGCTTTGCCTTATTACACTTTGCGCCCTGCATGGTTGGCAGGAGCGCATGATGGTCTGTGACCTTGCTGTTGTTGATAACGCAGCTTACGTCTGCCGCCGCGCCATCTAAGGCCAGCACCAGAGATTCCACCGTCTTGCGCATATCCTCAGTCACAAACTGGCTGTCTGTTCTGGGGTATGTCACCAGCTTTTCTTCATACAGTTCCTGCAACACCTGCAAGGTCTGGCTGGCGGTCAGGCCATAATAGCGGTTTGCTTCTCGTTGTAAGGTCGTCAGGTCATACAGCTTCGGGGGCTTCTTTTCTACCCTCTTGCGTTCGATGCTGCCGACCACCGCGCACTGCCCATCGCAAGCGGCCTGCATAGCATCTGCGTCCTGCTCCTGCGCCATCTGTTCCGATACCGCCACGACACCCGCGCCGGACAGTTCCACTTTGTAATAGGGTTCCTTTACAAAGTTCTGGATTTTGGTCTGCCGTTCGGCCAGCATCGCCAGCGTCGGGGTTTGCACCCGGCCAATGGTCTGTTTTCTGCCGTACTTTTTCGTAAAGGCACGGGTTCCATTCATGCCGATCAGCCAGTCCGCTTTCGCTCTGCACTCGGACGCTGCAAACAGGTTGTCGTAGGCCGCACCATCTTTCAGGTTTTCAAAGCCCTGCTGGATGGCAGCATCCTCCATGCTGCTGATCCACAGCCGTTTGATGGGGAGTTTGCTTCCGGCAAGAGCATACACACGGCGAAAAATCGCTTCACCCTCGCGTCCGGCGTCGCAGGCGTTCACCACATAATCAAATTTCTTGCTGCGGAGCAGTTTGCGCAGGACATTGAACTGCGGCTTCTTGGTGCTATGCACCAGCAGTTTCCACTCGGCAGGGAGAATCGGCAAATCTTCAAAGTGCCAGTTTTCATAGCGTTCATCGTAATGTTCCGGGGCTGCATACTCTGCCAGATGCCCCAGACACCAGCTGACCACGCAATCCCCACCCTCCAGATACCCGTCCTCCTGTCGGTATGCACCGATCACTTTTGCAATGGATTTCGATACACTCGGTTTTTCTGCAATCACCAGATATTTCAAAGATTTCTCCTTTCCTATGAAAAAAGCAGGGATAGCCTTTCGACTACCCCTGCCCCCTTATCTCACGGTTTTACTCCTGCTGGCTGTCCTCGTTCACAGTCGCAAGGCTCTGGTCGGTTTCCAGATTTTCACTCTGCGGCGTTTCTTCTTTCGGCTTCGGCTTATAAATGTAGAAGTAGAAGAAAGCACCTGCACCGCCCAGTGCCGCCACGAATACCAGCAGCAGAATCTTATTCATGCCACCGCTCGATTCCTCTTTCGGTTCTTCGATTTCCACATCCGGGGTAGGTTCGGGTTTGGTTTCGGGCAGAACTACCGCAGGCGTTTCTTCTTCCTGCTTGCCGTTCCGCTCTTCATCGTCCAGAAACTCCTGCAAATCGTACTCGTCAATCATCGAGAGCATATAGACGTTCTCACTGTTCCGCGCCCGGTCAATCACCAGAAAGAACGTGTTGCCGCCCTTGGTCTTTACTGTGAAGAACTCCTTGCTGGGGTCATCTACGATGTTGTCCTCCACCTCGCCGTTGCCTGCGATGGTGAACGGGATCTTTTCTTCCTCCGTTGGCTCGGCTTCCTCGACCACTTGCACAGGTTCCTCCGCCACCGCAGTGGTATCCACATAAGCAAGGACCGGTGTCGAAAAGCCCACTGCCATCAGCAGGGTCAGAATTGTGCTGGGGATAACAACTCCCAGCCGTTTAAGCATCTTTTTCAATCGCTTCCTCCGTTTCTGCTTCTTCCGAAGCGTTGTTTACAGCGGTTAGGAACGTCACATTGCCCGCCTGAATATTGTCCAGCAGAGCCAGCAGTTCGCGCCCGCCCATCTTGGTGCTGCGGATGGCACGAATGATCTCGCTGTCCTCTTCCTTTTTCTGTGCTGCCCGGATGGTTCTCAGCCGTTCTTCCAGTTCCGCGATCTGCTGTTCGGTCTTTTCGGCTTCATCCAGATATTTCTGTAATTTTTTGCCCATCGGCCCTCCTTTCAGTTGATGCGGCCAAAGCCTAAAAAGTGGCTCTGCCAGTAGGTCGAATTGATGCTGGTGTAGGAAATGGGGTCGCCGCAGTGGATCATCATGCCATTGCCGACGTAGATTCCAACGTGCGACGCGCCAACGGTGTTATAGGTTTTCTCAAAGAAGATCAAGTCACCAGGCTTTGCATCCGCAGGGGAAACATAGCTGCATTTCCCGCGCAGACCGTTGGCCGTTGTACGCCCAACGCTCCACCCATTGCCGCTGTTATTGATGACCCAGCAAACGAAGCCGGAACAGTCAAAACTGGTTCTTGGGGAACTTCCGCCCCACACATACGGCATACCTAGATACTTTTCGGCTTCCTCAATCATCCTTGCGAACTTTTCATCCGAAAGGGCTTCCGATGGAATATCATACTTGAAACCACCGCCGGAGCCACCAGCACCGCCTGTGCCGATACTGCCCGTTGTGCCGCCACTGTATGTCGGGGAGCCTGCGCCGAACAGTTCGGGGCGGTTGCCGTAGGTTAGGTTATAGGCATCGTACCGTCCGGTCTGCTTCCGGTTCATGTTCTTCCGCGCGATGGTATCGAAGCCCTTATTTTTCAGCAGGACATTGAGGATTTTATACTCGTACTCCACTTCTTCCTGATAGGTATAGGTTTCCATACTGACATTTCCAAAAGCGTCAATCGTTGGCCGAATCCCTACTCTGGTTTCCATGCGAGTGCGAATCTCAATGGTTTCCCACACTTTCAGGAGATACTGTTGCTTGAACAGTTCTTTGATAACAGGCTTGACCTGTCCTCTGGTGAACTGCTCATAAACCGCAGTCAGATGGGAAATAAGCTGATACGGGTCATGCCCGATCTCATCCAGCTGATAACGGTATTCATCATAGCCCGGATGGGTTGATTCCATCTGCCGAATCTGCTGATCCAGTTCTTTTTCCAGTTCTAGATAATCTTCTTCCGCACCTTTCATGTCGGCATCTTTGCTGGGGTAGGTCGTTCCCACAAAGGTACTGCCCGTTCCCTGAATTGCCGCACCACAGCTTGAAAAGGCTCCCAGCATTACCATCACCAGCAGAATACCCACACCAATACCAACCCACAAAGTTTTATGCTGCACGATGATCTCCTGCACCGCCGCTTTTGCTTTCTCCGTAATGGTGTTTGTTGCCGCTGCTGCCTGCTTGCTGGCGGCAGTTCCGGCTTTCTGGCCGCGCTTGGCGGCTGCATAGGCATCCTTATACTGCTTTTTCTGGTAAAACTTCGCACCGACTGTTTTTGATTCACCTCCTGCGGCAGTCGGCGGTGGCTGGGGCTGTTTCTTGTTCAGCAACGGTTCTGCTGCATTTTCCGCCGTACCACCCTCGCTCTCGGAAAATTTCAGGCGGCTGGACTTCTGATTCTCGCCACCTCTTTTCTCTGCTCTGGCAGATTTGTCTTTGGGCTTTTTTCTACCTTTGACAAAGTGGTGCAGGCATTCGGCGGCTTCTTCCGACTTGTGAGCAGCTTCCACGCCGGAATTGTCCTTTTCTACCTGATGTACTTTCTGATGGGCGAACCCGGTGGCGGTATCCACTCCTTTCTTGGCCACCTTCTTAACGCCCATCCCCATGCCACGGACAATGCCGCCTTTTTCATCCTCAAAAGAAAGTCGGCCTTTCTTTGTGGGTGGCTCTGCATCCAATTCCGCAGACGCATCTTTCGGCTTACCATCCTCCTGATGGGCTTTATAATAGTCTGCGCTCTGCTTGGCGGTACTGTGATGCCGGGGTGGTTCCTCCTTTCCATCCTCGGCATCCATACAGATTTCGTCCATGACAGGTTCTTTGTCTGTTTCCTTTTCCGCAGTTTCTTTTGCCGAATCTTCCTGCTCCGGCTTTTCTGCTGCGGTTGCGGACTTCTGTTCCCCGGTGCGGAGGTTTTCATCGACCAGACCATCCTTGGTCATTTTCTGGACGATTTTATCTCTGCCCCGAAACTTTTTGTCTGCTATGGAAATCACCTCCTTCCGGCTGGAGCCGTCACGCGAGCAGGGCTGCGTGGGTTTCCCACTTGTCAAGCACCTGTTCCAGCTTCCGGGCAAAGGCAATCAGACGGGCGTTCACTTCCTCACGGTCAAGATAACCGCGGGCTTCCATGTGAAAGCCGTCAGTCAGTTCATCGGCCAGTGTGCCAACGGCATAGAAATCTTCCAGCACCGTATGCACCACCGATTCTTCATCGTGGAAGTTGAGCGGCTCCACCTCACCAAAGGGCGGGCCGGAATCGCTTTCGTGCGGCTCCATGTCAGAGTGATGATGAATCTTGCGGCTCAGTCGGTCAAAAATATTCGATGTGTTCATGCTTCTTTTTTCTCCTTATATTTTCCCATCTCATTGGGCTTGGTGGTCATCAGGCCATACAGTTTCAGCGATGTATCGAACTTATCCTTGAACGGGATAATCGTGTTGCCGTAGAACAGCAGCCCCTCGCCCTCGTTGCTGTTCGTCACATACGACAGCTGGAACGGCGAGATATTCAGCTGCTTGGCAAGGATTTGCCGGTCGCCGGATGCCTGGTTGAGCATATAAATGAAATCGCTGTTCTCGAAGATGTTTTCGATTTCTCGGCTGGCCAGCAAATCCTTGATGTTCTGCGTAATTCCTGTCGGTATACCGCCCCATTTTCGGAACCGCTTCCAGATTTCGACGCTGTATGCTGCGGTCTGCTCTTCCTTTAAGAGCAAATGGAATTCGTCTATATAGTACCGTGTGTTCTTTTTTCCGCTGCGGTTGATGGTGACACGGTTCCAGACCTGATCCTGGACGATGAGCATCCCCAATTTTTTCAGCTGTTTGCCCAACTCCTTGATGTCGAAACAGATGATGCGGTTATCCAGTTCCACATTGGTCTGGTGGTTGAACACTCGCAGCGAACCATTGACGTAGATTTCCAACGCTGTGGCGATACGCTGCGCCTGCCGCTCTTTCTGCTCCCGCAGGCAGTCGTACAGATCACCAAGCGTCGGCATATTCTCCGGCTTCGGATCGTTCAGATACTTCTGATAGACCAGCGGCAGGCAGCGGTCAATGACAGATTTCTCTTCCGGCTCCATGCCATCCCGTGCGCCCATGATAAGCTCACACAGGGAAAGGATGAAATCCGACTTCATGCCCAGCGGGTTATCATCGTCCGCATAGTTCAGGTTAATGTCCATCGGATTGATGTAGTCCCGGCTGGTGGATGAGATATGAATGACCTGCCCGCCCAGTGCCTCAACCAGCGGGTAATACTCGCCTTCCGGGTCTGCAACGATAATATCGTCCGTTGTGGTAAAGAACACGTTGGTAATTTCACGTTTTGCACTGAACGACTTACCGCTGCCGGGTGTGCCTAAAATCAAACCATTCGGGTTTTTGAGCTGTTTGCGGTCTGCCATAATCATGTTGTTGGACACTGCGTTCAGACCGTAATAGAGGGAATCGCCCTCCATAAAAAGCTCCTGTGTGGTGAACGGTACAAAGATGGCGGTGGAAGTGGTGGTCAGTGCGCGCTTGATGGGAACGAGGTTATTGGCCAGCGGCAGGCTGCTCATAAGACCCTGCTCCTGCAGATAATCCAGACGGTTCAGAGTGCAGTTGAACTTCTGAGCGATGCCAGCAGTCTGAAACACAGCACTATCCAACTCCTGCTTGGTCTTGGCTGTATTGAGGAAAAGCACCGTAACAAGGAACATACGCTCATTACGGCTTTGCAGATCATCCAGAATCTTCTTGGCCTCGCCACCATAAGTTGCAAGGTCGCTCGGAATAATTTCCATATCATAACCAGACCTCACAGCTTTCTTCTGCTCCTCGATTTTCATACGATCCAGGTCGGTAATTTTGCCTTTGATAAGTTTGATAGCTTTCAGCTGATCTACCGACTGCACATGAATGCTGACCACCAGATTTTTGTCCATGTCCAGAAATTCGGCCAGCACCTTATCCGTCAGTTCCGGGGCAAGGATGTTCAGATAGGATGCAGCACCATAGGTGTCACCCATCATAAAATCCTTGCCTCTCTTGAACAGGAAACTGGTCGGGGCAATGAAGTCTTTGGTCGTCATGCCGCTCTGCAGGATGCGGTCATAGCTGAAATCGAACTTCTGCTGTTCCTCCTGATGAAAGGTTTCGTACATGATCTGAAGCCGTTCCACGCCGTTCAGCGGGTAGGCTTTCACGCCCAGCACCTTGAAATTATTGAGAATATCGGTTTCGATACGCTCTAACCGGGGCTTTGCTTCCCGGACGCTCTTTGCTTCAATGCTGAACGTGATGTACTTCGTCCGAACCAGACCGTTATTGCCCTTGGCAAGCTGTTGTTTCAGCATCTGCGCATATTCCATACGCACATCATCAAACTGGTCGTGCTGCGGCTCGATCTGAATGACCCTGTTGTACTCGCTCATGTCGCTCTTATGGTTAATGAACGACAACTGAAAGCGAATACTGGCATCGAAGTAGTTGAGGAAGTCGCACCAGCTTTCAAAGATGGTGTTCTTGTCCTCGTTCTGCGCCAACTGATAGTTAATGTCGTAGAATCGGACGGTTTTGGAGTACAGATGTTCCTCCACCCGGCAGATACCGTCGCGCCCCATTTCCAGATATGGAATGGAACGCTGCACAGTCAACCGCTGTTCCTTCTGGCTCTTTTCGGGTTTCCGAAAGAACTTCTGGAAGAAGCCGCCCGGCTGCGGTTTCTTCTTCGGTTCACTTTTTACCAAGGATGCCTCCTTTCTTCTGGATCGGTGCTACGGTTTCCAGTTCCCGCTCATACAGGTTTTCGACCTCATAGCGGCGTACCGCAGGGCGTTTGAATCGGACATTGATGAAATTCGTCAGGATGGTTTCAAGGTGCATCCCGTTTTTCTCGTACAGCGCAAAGAAAAATTCCGGCAGCATCAGAAGCACCATGCCTGCCGCTGCATTGCTGGTTCCCAGCGTATCACGCATGAGGAAATAAAACGGAACCCCGATGCCCGCCGCGAAACCCATGCACACAAGCTGGCGTTTCGTCAGGTTTAGAAAGACCTTGTTTTTCACTTTGGAAAGGTCTTTGGGTATCGTTACATAGGCCATTTATCACCAGAACAGCCAGACCGCCGCCGGGAAACGGCGTTGTCTGCTGTCTTTTCCTTTCGTTGGATTTTCCCGGATTTAGTGACTGCCGAAGATCTGTTTGGACAGACTTCCCGTTTTGAGCAGCGAGAAACAAAGAATCACCGTGTAGGCCATTGTGCCGAACAATGCCGAGTGAATATCCGAAGATACCCGGATGCTGCCGATAAGGGCTGCATAGATTGCCACGCAGACCATCATCAGGAACGCCTGGAATGCCAGCGCGAACAGCCCTCGGAAATAATTCGTCCCCACATGGCCCCATTCACGGTTACTCATAGTTGCAAATGGAATCGGAGCAAGCGAAGTGTAGAGGTATATTTCTATCATTCTGCCGTACATAATTACCGTGATAACCACCGACAGAATTTTCAGACACCAGCTTACGACAAGGGTTTCCAATGCCAGCGTCACCAGTTCGCCAATCGCCATCGTTGCCATTGCCGCCTGCATCTGCATGGAAAGAGAACTAATATCAATGGCGGTATTGCCACGGATAATGCCGGAGGAAGAATTTACCACCGACTGTCCAATGTCAAATACCGCCATTGCAATATCGAACGTATGACTGACGAGATAGACCGCGATCCACATCTTCACGAAATACTTGAAGAACATCCATGTGTCCACATCGTGCAGATTGTTCCGTTCCGTCAGCATCGAAATCAGTTCGTAGCAGAGGATCAGCGTAATGATGATTCCTGCAATGGGAATCACCACCGAATCCGAAATGTTACGGATCATGCTGAAAATGCTGCTGTTCCACCCTTGCGGTGTCTGCCCGACCTGAGCAGCGATTTCACTGGTCTGTTGGTTGACCGCCGTGAACATCGTACTCAGGTTGGACTCCACCATGCCGGAAAGAAGTTCCCTCATCCATTTTTCGATTGCTGCGAAAATATTATCGAACAATGGCGGGTTTTCCTCCTATCGCTTGTTGATTAGCCGAACAGACCGGAGAGCAGCGGGATCAGCTGGGTGCCGATGAGAATGACACCACCGCCGGACATGAGCTGCTTCATGCCCTGCGACTTTGCGCCAGGGTTGTCGTTTCCGTACCCTTCCATGAGGTTCACAACGCCCCAAACGCCAAGGCCCGCGCCGATGGCAACAACGAGAGTCTGCAGAACGGTAATAGCCTGATTGAAGAATTCCATAGTGTTGTTTCGCCAGATTGCAGCATTAAGAAAAAGCACGATTCCAAAAGAAAAACAGGCTGGCACATCTTCGGTGCTGCCTGCTTCCTGCAATTCTGGCTTCTCCTTTCATTTTCATAAAAAATCAGCCTTTTGGAATCGCAAAATATAGAGATCAGTCGGACGAGGTTGCTGTCATGGGGTCTGCCCGGACAGGCGGACGGATGAATTTACTTCGGATAATGACCTCCTTCCTATGCTGTGCTTTCTTCGGACACATCCACCTCGTAGCAATCAAATTCTTCATCCATCCGCAACCTGAGTTCGTGCTTCAGATAGCGTTCTACATCGAAAGCATTCTTCTTATCAAAGTCCGAAAGCTCCTTGTACCGCTTATGCTTGGTAATGTCGAATTTGTCGCTCAGGAATGGCCTGACTCCGCGCAGCTGCAGGATGCACTTGCTGCCATCCATGACAGAAAGCTCGTCCCGGCTCATAAGCTCCTTTCCGGTCTTTTGGTAGGTTGTACCAAAGGATGGGCTTTGACCGCGTGTGTCGGATGTGTTATATAGGTCGATTGTTTCTTTTCCCAGCGTTTCGGAAATTTCTTTGAGCGTCGAACTTTCCTTGCCGCCGAGGAACAGCATGGTGTCGCAGTTGCCGATGATGGTTTCTGCGGCATCCTTGTAGATAGTTTTCAACTGGCTCTGCGACTGCAGGATGATGGATGCCGAAATCTCGCGGCTGCGGATGGTGGCGATCAGCTTATCGAACTTCGGAATCAGACCGATGTTTGCGAACTCATCGAGCAGCAGCCGCACATGATACTTTAGCTGACCTCCGCATTGATCGTCTGCACGGTCACAAAGCAGATTGAAAAGCTGGGTGTACATAATGGACACCACGAAATTGAACGTATCGTCCGTATCGGAAATAATAACGAACAAGGCCGTGCGGCGGTCCCCCAGCAAATCCAGTTCCATCTCATCGTAGGCCATAAGGTCACGCAGCTCCGCAATGTCAAATGGGGCTAATCTGGCACCGCAGGAAATGAGGATGGATTTCGCCGTTTTGCCTGCCGCCAGTTTGTATTTCTTGTACTGACGGACTGCAAAGTGCTCCGGTTTCTTCTGTTCCAGTTCCTCAAAAAGCTCATCCACAGGATTCTTAAACTCTTCGTCATCCTCGCGGGCTTCGCTTGCGTTGATGAACTCCAGCAGCGTGGAGAAGTTCTGCTCCTCCTCCGGGGCTTCATACCAGATGTAGCCAATCAATGCACAGTAGAGCAGCCGTTCTGCTTTGACCCAGAAATCTTCGCCAGACTTCTCGCCATCCCCCTTTGTGTTGGCGATAATTGTATTGACCAGTTTCAGAATATCCTTTTCGCTGCGGATGTAATGGAACGGATTGTATCGCATGGATTTTTTGAAGTTGATGGTGTTCAGGACTTTGATTTTATACCCGGCATCCGAGAGCATCTTTCCGCACTCGACAATAATTGTGCCTTTGGGATCGGTCAGGACATAGCTGACCTTTTGGGGCATCTGCATCAAGTTGGGCTTGACGTAAAATCGGGTCTTACCGCTGCCGCTGCCGCCGATCACAATGACGTTTTTGTTCCGAGCATACTTCGGATGCTTTGGTCTACCACTCATCATCAGCCGTTCGGTCTGTGTGAGGATGACGTTGTTCTCGAATACCGGGTCGATAAAAGGTTCGATGTCCTTCTGGTTGCCCCACCGGGCAGAGCCATATTCCTCGCCTTGCCGATACTTCTTCGCGTTCTTCCCTTTGAAGTAGATTACTGCTTTCAGCGCAGCTGCGCCGACCAGCCCCACCATCAGGTCGAATGGGTGAAAACTGGGCAAGACACTTTTGTAGGCCAGGCCAAAGTTCATAAAAAGAACCATCAGCCTGTCCACCACAGAATCGCCATTGCAATGGCGGTAGAGCCATGCGGCTTTCTCCACCATGTAAAAGGCGATGATGTACGGAAAATTCAGCAAAATCA
>OGMH01000137.1_pt1 | contig 57232 bp, 39 predicted proteins | sample 1573191 | NCBI WGS metagenome assembly OGMH01 (sample SAMEA2581978, study PRJEB24529) | metagenome | biome: Human gut stool | place: China | collected 2011 | reverse complement strand
TGGTGGGAAATAATAGGTTCTAATCAGTCATATTATTTCCCACCAATAACGAAGGAACCTATTATTATTACTTGTCGCAATACCTTGTTTTATATCTACGACATCGTCTAAAAGTTTCTCACCAAATTTCTCCCTAAACTCATCCGAAATCCAATAAATAAATGGATAAGACTTTATCCCTTTCAACTTTGATTGAGGTAGTTGATAGACATGCTTATTTTGCGAATTAGCCACAATATCATTTAATGCTTCTAAGCAATATTGCTTTTTATATTTTTCTTGAGGTGTTCTTGTATATTGATCTAGTGAGATAAACAAAGAATCTTTAGATAAAACATCTTTGTTTTTACCTAATACATAGAATGAAGGAGCACTTGCGAAACCTCCACTATCATTAAACATATTAGTAGAATCAGGACCATATTCAACAAATAAATTAATATGAGTATGATTTAGCATATATTTTCGAACATCTTCAAATGTTTTAATATACATAAAAGTCATAGGATGAATCATCCCCACCTTGCCATCATCACCTGCCAGTTCACAGCATCTTTTGATAAAACAAGCATAAAGATTGGAATTAAACTTCAAAGGCTTGGAATAATTTGCACCCACAAACTCTTTCAATTCAGTTCCAAAGTCCGCACTATCCGTATAAGGAGGGTTTGCTACAGCCACATCAAACTTCGTACTCAGAATATCCAAAAAAGTAATGGCATCGTTCGCCTTTGCCAATGAATATTCATTGCTGCCTTCACCAGTCCACTGATGTACCTGATTGCGCAAAGTAGTAATCATCTGATGTTTGAAATCAAACATATCCGCTTTCCACTGATTAGCAAACATATCTGAAGAATCTACCGGCAGCAAGGCATCCAACTGCTCCTCCACTCGAATCAAAGAGCCGAATTTATAAGCTGCACGTAAATCTTCCCAAATAGAATGAATTGTTTTTTGTTGTGCTTCATTCCAATCTGAGCCTGAAATAAATGCATCTTTCACTTTAGAATACTCCGGAAGTTCAAAATGAGTACTTACCACATGCGTATAAGCAGGCATGACACCTCTACGTCCTTTCAGTTGCATAGCCTTGATAAACAAAGCGATCTGAGTAAGCTGTACGGCACGTTCATCCAAGTCCACACCATACAGATTGTTTTCCACAATCAGTTTCGGTATATCCCTGCGTAAATAATCGGCATCATACTGATCTATCTGGTTCAAATACAAATCATAGAACAGTGAAAACGCATAAATCAAAAAGTTTCCGCTACCGCAAGCCGGATCAATCAGCTTGATTTCTTCCAGTTTCTTCGGATGACGCATTTGTGAAGTAGGCGCATTAGCAATCAAATATTTCACCTTACCATCTTCATCATAGATAAAATTACTCTCCGGATACATTTCCAAATACATCTTTCCCAATGTATTGTCCACCAAGAATTTTACTACCCATTGAGGAGTATATACCTGGCTCTGTAAAGAGACCTTGTCATATTCTGTCTTATCACCGGAATCTTTTAATTCAAGTTTCTCTACAGTATTGAAGTTCTCGTACAACCAGCCCAATATATCATCGCCTTTCCAAATATCCGCACCGCAATCCGCATCCTGTTCTATCTCATTGAAAGCCGTAATAATTTCAAACAATTCATCGGCTGTAGGCAGCATGGCGTATGCATAATCGGGACTATACAAAGGGATCTTGTAATTTTCGGAAAGCTCCTGAAATTTATCTTCCAGGAAATGCTTCAAGCCCATTCGTTCTGCATTCCGTTCATCCGTATGTTCTTCCAGCCATTGTTTATGCGCATACGAAAGGTTTCCATGCTCCACACGGCGACGGATTACTTCCGGGAAAAGTTCCCTGTCTTCCATCACCTTCAGAGCTGCCAGACGATTAAAAAGCGTGAAGGTACATTCATTGATGGTTTCCTTTCTCGCTTCTGCATAATCATTACCTAACGCCTGCTTATGCGTTGCTATAATAGCTTCCAGTCTGTTTCTTTTCTCTCTACTACCGGTTGAAGTATTTTCCGGAAGTTTTTTTTCCTCCGATGCTTCCAATCCCAAACGGGAAAAACGGTTGTCAATGGCCTGTTGTATCAGGCTGCGTATATGGAGTACATGATCTATAAGTTTCATACCTGTTTTTATTGTCTATCTTACATTCTTAATTATCAAAATTCAAAATATCATCCTCACCAAACATGTTCAACATCGCCAACTGCTGTTTCAGCCAAGACCTGTATTCAGAAACAGAAGCGGTACCCTTCGGCAACTTCGCTTTCATATTGCGCTGTATAGGTTTGGATTGTGCCGGCTTATCTTCCGGAATCGGAGCATCAGGCGACTTAGGAATATCAGGTTTCTTTGGTGTAGGATCTTGAGTTATAATCTCCGTATCCCACAAACTTACTTCCTGCTTGACCATACTCAAATTCGTAATTTTGTATTCAATGTCACGTAACAACATTTCTGTATTACTACACTTCACGCTCCATTTATCTAAGTTTACTTTGACTGTAACATAACGTTTCCATGATTTTTCCAATTCTTCAATCTTGCGATAGAGTTTTGTATTCCATTCCTTAGGATATTGGTCTATCTGACTCTTCAGTTCATCTGTTTTAGCAAATAAAGCCAAAACGTCTTCACACAATAATTCGGCTTTATGCTTCATTACATCGTAATAAATATCCTTAATGTCCTGAGTCAGTTTTTTCATTAATGGAGCATTAGCCACCAAGTCCTTTTCACGTGCCTCTTCAAACTGTTCTTTTTTGCCACGAATCAGGTTCATATCATTTCCTGTCTTGTCAAATTCCTCCGTCACATTTTGAATAAAAGTACGTTCTTCTTCAATAGCCTTAAACTCAGAATCTATGAACTTTAAATCTTTCTGTACCTGTTCTACCGCCTTGATATAATCATCCGCTTCCTGAAGGAATGTCCGTGCGGTAGCTATATAATTGGCATCCGTTACAGCTGCTGTATATTGACTGAATACATTACGTGCCTGAACAGAACGTTTGAACAGAAGTTCCATTTCATCATCGCCCATGATTTTGTCCTTTACCTTATCCATCATACGTTTGGAAAGTGTACGGATGCAGTCCACCAACTCAAAATCATTCAAATTATAAGAAGGAGCATTGTCTCCGGTAATCTTCTTATACTGGCAGTCCTCTTTCAGAATATCTACAATCTCCTGACGATCGTTATAAGACAAGGATTTCATGACAGCCTTGAACGATGCTTTAGCAAAGTTACGGGTATTGTCGAAGATCTTAGCTTCAAGTGCATCCGATACAGAATGGAAGTCTTCGCCATTGAACTTAGCTATCAACTTATTACCACGAAACAATGCCGCCACAGAAGTAATGATAGTACCAAACTTATAACCTGTAGGAGGTGCAGAAAGTTCCTCTTCCAGTTTATCCCCTGTACAGTACGACTTGCATTTCTCTAAAATCTCTGTTGCCACACTTAAATTCTCACCGATAAACTTTCCGGCAGAATCGAAGAAACGAAATTCCTCCGAACCGCCAAACATGGTAGTCAGCTGAGTACTGTTTGCCGTAAGCACTTTAACTGCCAATGAATCGGATAAAGACGCTCCCAGTCTCTTATAGAAAATATTTCCAAACATCTTGCGCTGGAGAGATTCTATTTCTTTCTGGTAGTTGGCATCAGTCAACTGATAAGTGTTAAACAGATAGACTGCTGTTCCTTCCGTATATGATTTATTAATCAATTCAGTAAGGAATTTCATCTTTTCTTCCTTAGTAGAAACAATATTGTTTACTACCTTCTTCTCATCGGCTGTATGATAGGTCTTGGTTTCGATATAATCTATCTTCAAAAGTTCCTGTGCACGATTAAAGATTTCTGTTCCGTAAACAGATGAAGGGATGATACTTATTATACCCTTCTGGCTCTGTGTATCCTGTTTTACAGAAGCCACAAGCTGTGCATGATCTTCATGAAAGACATCATAGAAGCTGACTTTCATATATTTTTCTCCTGCATTTACAAAATTTTCTCCAAGAGAGCTTTCCACACAGAATGGTATAGCCTGTCCATCAGAAGTTAATGTCTGCGAAACTTTGATGATTTTCTGTTGTTTCAATATTTTGGTTACCTCGGCACGCACTCGATAAACTTCAGCAGAGTATGAATTCATATCATCGATAATCTGCTGTTCTATCTGACTGGTAATACGATACTGATTACCGGATGTAATTAATACATTACGCTCTACCAATATTTCAAGTGCTTTCTTTACTTCTGCAAGCACACTGTAATAGTCTTCCGGTCTGCGGACATACGACTTGGTGATATTTTCTATTGTAGTATAAGCATTGGCTTTTTCCAGGAAATGAATGGTTTGCAGCAAAGCCCTTCCTTCTACATACTTCATACCTTCTTTACCGATATGGTTATCTGCCTGTTCATAGCGCATACGCAATGCTTCCGGAATATTTTCCTCTGCCTGACGGCATAGCTGCGTAGCATTGACATGCGTAAATACGTCCGCTTCAGTCATAGCTTCTTTTTTCAATACATCGAACACAGAAACCAACATACCGCGGGTACCGATTTGAGAAGTTACCGTATCTCTTGAGCCGAACAGGAAATACTGCAACAGTTTGAACTGATGCTCATAGAACGGATAATAATCTGCGTATGTATGCTCATCTTTAGTGGCATTCAGGGAAACACCGGCAATATGGGTTATATCCTGAATCATGCCGTTGTTCTTATCATAATAAGACTCCAACTGTTCTTTTCCTGAATCTGTCTTAGCTAAAAGTCGCTTACGGATGATGGTATCAATTTCCTCTGCGGCTATAGGAATACGGGTCTTGAATCTGGCTTCCACCTTATTGAGCTGATGAATATTCAGTCCGGATGCATTCAATACATCATTAAAGGCCTGTTGTGCAATACCGACTGTCCATACTTTGTTTCCAAGAGAAGACAAAGCTTCCGAAAGTCCTTCCAAATCCAGAAGATTAATTTTCTTCTGACTTAAAGCTTCGCTCATTTCATCAATGAAGAACACGATTTTCTTTTCCGGATAATGTTCCAGATAAAGGCTCAAATCTTCCTTCAATTTTGTTGCATCGTATGTTTTTATTCTTTCGTCTATCAGTTTACGGGTTTCTTCATATTCATCTTCTGCCATGAAAGTAAGAATGGCTTTTTTAAGAGCCGGAACTGCAGACATCTTTTTTCTTATGTCATACCAGTCTTTTCCTGCATTCTGCTCCTTTACTGTTGCTAAGAACTTATCATATTTGTTTTCAAGCATCAGATTGAATTCCATCATTCCAATCCAGTTACTCAGAAACCCTAAAGACAACAGGAAATGACTCATAGCCATATACGATATGCCATGGCTCGAATCTACTTTAGCACAGTCGAACAGAGTAACCTGATAATCTGTCTTATCCAATGAACGTATCTGATTCTCTATGATTTCCTTATTCTTAATCCCAATCAGTTTAGGCATAAACCGGTCACGCATAGGAGTTCCTTTAATAACAGGATTGGCTATCAGGAAACCTATCATTTTTGCGAAATATGATTTACCGGAACCATAAAAGCCACTAAGCCACACACCGGATTCCTTCATATTGGAACAGAATACATCCAGAAAATCAGATAAATGTTTGGCAAGACTTTCCGTAAGAATAAACCCATCAAGCTCGTCTTTTATATCTTCCTCATTTTGCGAATTCAAGTCAATGACATTCTTTATGTCGTTCTCCAATTCAATGGAGAGTATATCTTTTATCTTACTCATAAGACATCTTTAATCAATAGGTTTCTGATTTATTTTATTACGATACAGCGGTATTTGGAAGCAATCTGCTTACCCAAAAAGTTAATGTTATCTTTATCCACAGTAGCAGGATAAAAAGCAATCAATGGAAGTTGGGCTGACATCACAATCCGATGTTCCATAATATTGATATTGGAGAAGCCCATACCATAAATAGCACCTGTATGAACAAGGACAGGAATCTTATTCATTTGATAGGAATTTTCTATAGCTTTAATTATATAATAGAAGAAAGTTTCTTCATAGAAATTATCACTAAAGAAAACTTCATTTCCAAATTCCTTGTAATTCTCCTGAAACTGTTCTATTCCTTGTTCAGAAACAAACTCAGTAAAAAGAGTTCTTAAATCTATAAAAGAATATTCATCAGAATTAAAATTCTCTCTTGCATACGCTATATAGGCATCATCATCTTCAGGAGGATAAACAAAAAGGATGCTTCTTCCTCCATTTGCCTTACCTGTAATGCGCGCTATATCTGTTTTAAGCACTTCTCTCAGTTCTCCAAACAAACGATTATGCTCTATCTGAAATGTACTACTCATGGTCTATCAAATCTATGGTTACATCTTCACCCATCTGGCTGATCTGCCATAGTGAAAGATACTCAACTTTTTTTAATCTCTCGATAATGCTTCTCTTGTCCATAAACCCAAAGATGACAAATGGATTTTCCAACGTCCTGTTCTCTGGACATGTAACTATTATCCAACGGATAAAATAAACAAACAGCTGTCCTGTAATGATAGGATGGCATATATCCTTAGCTGTTTTACCTTCAGCCAGGTTCATTTTCTTAAGCATTGTCAGATACTTGGATGCTGTTATTTTCAAAGTTTCTTCCGACCAGTTCAATTCACTCTCTTCCGTTTCCTTTATATGATGCAGCAAGCTCAATACATCTATAACAGAAAGTGAAGTTCTTCCCTGATATACAGCTCTCATAAAAACTTCTTTGGTCACTTTTGCAAAAAGAGCGTTACCGTAAACCAACTGCCAAAACAATACAAGCAATTTTTCTCTTACAGAAAAATCATCTGAACTGATAGCGGAAAGAAACATAGTCTTCTGATCATCATTGGCAAACTGAAGAATGGAAGCTTTGATAGCAGCCAGGAATCTATTAAAGGTTTTATGTGTTCTGAAAGAAAACGCCTGCTCTGATTCTGACTTCTTACCTGTGTACTCGCAAATAAATTCAAGCATTGCTCCATAATCAGGAATACTACCCAAAACATTTATACCGGAATCATACTTTACTTTTTTATCATTGATTGCCATACTTTCATACCTTAGGAGTATTCAACAAATCCTGTACGTTCACTTCAAGCAGTGATGCTATTTTTATAAGAGTTTCCAAATCAGGTTGAGAAGAGTTAGTGCACCATTTAGACACTGTAGAAGGATTGATACCTAACTGTTCACTCAACCATTTATTGGTACGTTTCTTCTCAACAAGAACCAATTTCAGTCTATTTATATCTTGCATAAAGTCATTATTGTTATTATGAGCGCAATTTAATGAAAAGTTTTCATTTTAAAGAAAAGAAGTCCTATAAATATTTCTCCCTTCCATCAAAGATAAATCCCAATCCTGATTTGCCAGCCGCATTTATTTCTTTTTTCAGGAGAATTTTCCTTATGGCTTACGCCATGAAAATTCACCTGAAAAAGAATGCGGCGGCAAACGGATTGGAATTAAAGGAAAGATTACAGGGATTAACTGCGACCGACGTGACGCATAGCCGTAAATCAAAGGCGGCTATCCTTATATCCCATATACGACCTCACAATTACAGTGAAAATCCACCTTCCCAAATAACCAAACATAGTCTGCTTATAAAATCCCGAAATAAGACAGGGATTTCAGCTCCCTCCGATCTGCATAGTTCAGTTGCTTCGCTATGACATCTGATGTAATATAATGCACTTTGATGATAGTCTCTTGTGTTCCACAGCCTTCTATTCTATTTTTGTACCAACCACTTAAACAAATGATTATGGAGATAGTGAACATAGAAGCCAGTGCATTTATGGAAATGAACGACATATTGTTCAAGATAGAAAAACAACTGAAAGGACTGAACCCTTCCAAATCTGAACTGAATGAATGGTTGGATAATCAGGATGTATGTATTCTTATGAATATATCAGACAGAAAACTGTTGTCTTTAAGACAGAAAGGGCTAATCCCCTTCAGTCGTATAGACAGAAAAATTTATTATAAAAAAGAAGATATTCTAAGCTATGTAAGGAATAACCTTAAAACATATACAAATAATGGAAATGGGACAGCAGGTATTGAATAAGGATAGTAATGAGGTCAAGAGATTTATTGAATCCATGGAAGGTATATCCAAAATGTTGGATGCAAATCCTTTAATCTACAGACCTATATTGGACGGGAACCGTTATGTAACAGAACAAGAGTTATCAAAGGCTCTCAAAATTACAAAAAGAACACTCATTGAATATAGAATGAATGGCAAATTGCCATATTACAAAATAGGAGGAAAGATTCTGTATAAGGAACAGGACATTATAGATATATTGGAAAGAAACAAAGTATTGGCATTTGAATGATATTTCTTAAAACATTAGTAATCAAAAGCTAAACTTTATACAAATAACTTGTAACCACTTTAAATAACTATATAAATATTTGGAGGAATAGAACCGAACACTTACCTTTGTAAAGTCAAAGGATGATTAACGAGAATCTATCGAAAATTGGTGAATTTGGCATATGGCTGATTCAGTGGTTCGGGGATTTTTCTAAAGATATTAAAGTGCTGCAAATTAGGACTTTGAATTAAAACATTCGATTCCTGGTGGCACCACAATAAACTCCTGATTCTTAATAAGATTCAGGAGTTTTTCATTTTATCAAATATTCAATATCATAAAAATATCCTGCTACTGATACATTGGTCAGCAACAGGATATTCCTATTTTTGTTTGAAATAATCAGATTATTTCAAACTTCTACTTCCATTCAAAATATCTTCAGGAATTTCCGCACAACGTGTATATACAGATACATCTTCTGCGTTATCCTTCACGGTCCACTTCATTGTTTCATCAGTCATTTCTGAAACAATATATTCTTTCAACGGATTATGTGAATAATCATATTCCCCCGTCAAAATATATCCCAAATCTTCATCTTCTTCAATTTCAAAAGAGCCTGTAGATTTATGCGAATACATACTTCCCATATTTTCATACATCTCAAAAGTATGTTCCTTTCTATTAAACGTAATATATACATATTGACCTTCTTGCAAGGGTGCCCCATTAAATTCGGTCAACATCCATGTTCCATTCATAGTGGCATAATTTACCTCCTGATATACCACTGGAGTCTCTTCGTCCTCGCTACAAGCCGTTGTCATTGCCAGCAACGAGACACACATCATAATTCTGAATATGAATTTTACCATATATTCTTATTTATAAAAATTACTATTTTATATCCATACTTATTTTTATTGTCCTATCGGATGGTCGCCCAGAAATACCATCAAGTAAAATACTGAATGATTTCTGCCCCTTCTGTTCAAAAAGTTTTTTTCCATCCAGTTCCACAATCAAGAAGCCTTCTTGTGCAGGCTCCAAAACCTCAGGTTCCGTTCGTAAACTCAAGAATTCTGGAAGGAATCCCTTTACAGCACCAATCTTTAAAGGAGCACTTCCGGCATTAGCGCAAGCTATTCGCTCAACCTTATGCATAGTAGACGTTACAGTTCCCATATTTAGTGTTTTAGCACGTATTTTTAAATGCCCCATGGTATACCTGTAATCCTTCCATAAAGCAGCCGAAGGAGTTACCTTTCCCAAAATAGTCAATGCCGCAACCGGTCTTTTTTCTGAGATACTAGCATATACAAAAGCTTTGGTGTAAATAGTTCCCGGCTGTCCGAACGGATTATAAGTCAATCGAATCATCGCCTTTTCTCCTGGATTAATTATCGGAGAATCTATTTGAGCATTTGTACATCCACATGTAGTCGTAATCTTCGTTACCACCACCTTTTCCGTTCCGATATTCGTGCAAATAAAAGCGAAAACTTGCGGTTTATCATCCTCAGACAGAGTTCCTGCATTTATCTCCATACGTTCAAAACGAAGCATTTCTTCCGCATGCTCAACCAATACAGGATTCAGCACAGCATCAAGCTCCTTTTGAGAAAAGGCTTTCTGTGCCATCAAAGAAGACACAGAAAGCAATATGAACATCCAGATAATTACAGTTCTCATAAAAAACTCTATATGATTAGATTACATCCACCCGTTGCCAGTCGCTTTACGTACTGTAATCACAAATTCTTGTGTCTGTCCATCACTGCTAGTAACAGAAGCTTTGGTGGTTCCTACCTTAGTACCTTTTACCGTCAACTGATTGTTGTTCAAAGAAACTGCAGCAATACTGCTATCCACGACATTGAACTCTGTAGCAGCAACATTTTCTGCATAGACTCTGTTCAAATCTACTACCTCTGTGGCATCAAGGGCTACATATACATTAGGCACACGCATAGGCTGAGCACCGTAGTTACTGCCATCAATATTGTCCAGTACAGCTTGTGCATCTATCAATCCTCCGATGTTATCTCTATATGCCGGCAAGTTCATTCTCAGATGAGGAGCAGCATCACCTACACTTCCCCAATTCTCCCAATAACTCTTCTCACCTGAAAGATTGCCACTCAAATCTCTCACCGAAGCCAACAACAAGTCTTTAAAATCCGACGCACGATAATGCTTACGCAATTTTGCAGCATAAGACAAACCTAAAGCAGCTACTCCCGACACATGCGGACAAGCCATTGAAGTTCCATCCATATAACCATACCCACTTTGACTTGCTGTAAGATCGGAACCCTCAATAGCTGAATTCGGCATTGTAGAAAGAATAGATGCTTTTTCGCTCTTAAATGCATTAGCATCACCACCAGGAGCTGCAATCAAATTCTTACTTCCACTCGGGCTGACATAATTCGTATAGCAAGAAGGTTTTCCAGCCGGATCAAGTGCAGTTACACAAACGAAGTCACCATAAGCACCCGGATAGCTGACCATAGGAGCGTATTCATTACCTGCTGCAAAAACAGCAATACCTCCGTCAATTACTCCGTTAGGATCGCCAGCATTATGAATAAAATACTCCAAAGCCTCTTTCTGAAGTACTACAGAACTAGACCATTCTTCATCCGAAGTAAAGCCAGGAGTACCCATCAAAGGATTGATACGTCCAGATGAAGCAGACCAACTGCACTGCAAGATTACAGCTCCGTTATCCGCTGCATACTTAATAGCTTTAGCTTGATTTAAGACAGATGAACTACCATTTCCACTGAAAATCTGGCAGGACATAATCTTCACACCAGTTCCAGGAGTTCCATTACCTCCAGCAATTCCTCGAATACCTACTTCATTATTATCTGCAGCAATTACTCCTGCTACGTGGGTCGCATGTCCTGTATCTCCTGTTTGCGTATATGAGATATGACCATTACCTGCAACAAAATTATAGCCATATTTGTCACCTGCATATCCATTGCCATCCGCATCTTCATCCGCCCCGAATGTTTCAGCAGGATTAATCCACATGTTATTAGCAAGATCCTCATGATTATACATAACCCCTTCATCCACTACGGCCACAATAATAGAAGGATCTCCCTGGCATTTTTCCCAGGCTGTAGCACAATTTACATCGTATCCGGCACGAGCACCCTCAACCACAGTTCCGTCATTTCCTATACTCCACTGAAGTTTCATATTTTCAGCCTGGCTGCCTAATGTTTGAATAGCTTCTCTTGTAGCACTATTCAACCCCTTCGCTTTTTTTGTGGTATCATATCCTCTCTTTATAACCTGATTATATTCCACGGTTGCCACCTCAGAAAGTTTAGACATATCCAAGGCTACCTTATTCAGGTCCATATCCTTATCAAACTTCACCACATACCACAAATGCAAACCAGTTTTACGGGTACGTTCTTCGTGACGTTTATCTACAGGAAAGACACGTTCAAAAGTATATGCACCGGCAATATCCAGTATTTCATCTACCGAAGGAATACTAGAACGAGTCTGCACTCCACTGCGGCTTAACATTTGAGCATTCTCAAGTACTTCTTCCACTTCTGGCTTAAATTTGATGAGAAGTTCACCTTCCACTGCCTCGTCAGCCAAGCCAGATATAGGAGCTACCGTATTTTCTTGCACACCCGATTCTAAGAACGTTTCAGAATCAGAGCAAGAAAACAATCCCATAGCACTCACAAGAGCGGCAAAAATATATTTTTTCTTCATCTTTAATCATTTAATTTTCGAACCATGCACCCCCGGTCCATAACTTAACAGACCGGGAGTTTTGCAAAATTCTATTTTTATATTATTCAACTAAAACTATCTCTAAGAAATTCCTCTTTTAATTCTCTTCTGTAGAGTCATCTGCAATCTGAGGTTTTCTCTTAGGATACATTTCATAATAACTTGTCTTCCCTTCGCCATAATTACTCAAGCTTGTAGGCTCATTACTAAACGTCGTAATAACCTCACCCTTTGTATTCTTAGCTTTTGAAGCCGTAGTACTAAGTTCCTGCTGGAAAATCATAGTAAACGGATCCCAGAAAGTAAGATATGGATGATATAATATCCAATCAGGCAGCTCTCCGGTCAAGAAGTTCAAGTTCAAAGAAAGACTCTTCATCTTCGGCCAAACCCTAGGAGCTCCTCCATTTGCCAGCAAATATTTTTCAGCATCCTGAATTGAAATGGTATCCTTATACTCAGCATTCTGGATATAGCTTTCCGTATAAACCTTATCTGCACCAAGAAGCTGCTTAACTTCTGCATCCGAAGGCAACTGACCATCAAGCATATTCAAGGACAATGACAAACATTCAAGTTCTTCCCATTTCAGCAATTCTTTAAAATAAGAATTATTATACCCTTCTGCCGGAGTAAGAAATCCTTCTCCAAAACCTGTAGTCCAACGGAAACCTAACTTTTCATCTTTCTTATCTGTATAGGCTGAAAGGTCTTTCGTTGTATCATAACGATTGATCTTATTCAGATACAAATTGCGTAAATGCGGGAAATTCTCCCGAGTAATACTCTCAATACCTAAGACTTTCACTCCATTTATAGTACTGCCAGACTTACCCATCACCTCAAAATTGTTGCTACTCAAATCCAAAGAGATAAGTGTCTTTCCAAACTCAGTAAAGTTTACCGGCAGTCCCACTAAACCATAAGCACGTACAGTAAGTTTACGCAAGTTGCCATATTTCACCAGGTCACAAATTTCATTTCCTAATACAATATTCTTTAAGAATGTATTAGAGTTTCCTGAGAAAGTAATTGATTCCGCTGTTTTAAGATATTTCACTTGATAGGGAAGCGATTCTTCTGTTTCAAATAAAGTAAACTCTACAGATTTCAAACGGCCAACCAGTTCTTCAGGCACTGGAGCAGAGTAATTAATCGTTCCGTCTGCTTCTATCTTGATATATTTGTCAGTAGCTTCCCAAAGTTCTACACCTTTCCAGTATCTCATATTCTCACTGGCATCCCAGGCAAACAGACCGTTCATACTGCTGTATATAGAGAGAATAGCCAGAGAGTCACCAGCTCTGTCATCAGTAATTACCGGAGCTGCTTTCTGAGTAACTACCAGTTTTATCGCTCCGTCTCCTTCCGTATCAGATGTTTCCTGCGGAGTAATAATCACTTCAGCTGTACGTGCTTTTTCACTCATGTTGACATCCCAGTCAAAATGCAATTTCAATAAACGCGGACGATCACCATACTCATAATTGGGAGTTTCTTTCTTGTATGTCAGCCATTCTTTATCAACAGTTCCGTCTTCAGCCGGCAAGTTGTTGACTTGCACATCAAAATTCACATTGGCCATCATTGTAACCTCAAAGAAACGCTCCTCCAGTTTTGCTGAATTCTCTACAGAAATCGTTCTGTCTTCTTCACTTACAAAGATACCTTTTGCATATCCCATCTGCATTACTTTTACAGTAGTTGCAGAAGTCTGACCTGCCGCCATAAAAGTAATAACACCTTCGCGCGGCTCTGCCACTACAGACGAGTCTACTAAAACTTCGCAAATAGCCGATCCTTCGCCATTGGAAGGACTAAACTTCAACCAAGAACTTTCTGAAGTTCCCTGCCACTTGACATTGCCTTTTATCTCCAGCAATTCGCTACCACCATCGGCCCCGATAGCAATCTCCGTCTTATCAATAGAGAATTCTGACACGACATTGTCTTCTTCCTTACAGGATATCGCCAATACCATGCAGGCCGAAATAATCATTATAGTATTAAAAAATCTTTTCATACATTATTTCTTAAATTATTCCAAAGTCAGATAATCACATCCACGAATATCTTGTGTCGTATCATAAATCAGCAAATACATGCCAGCCTTGATATAAGGACAAACAGATGATACATTAAGAATGAGGTTAGGGTTATCACTTACATCGAGTGTATTGATAAGATACGAAAGTTTTTCTGTCTCAGGAACCTTTCCAATATCATTTCCACCCAAAAGCAATGCACGTAAGCCTTTGTGGTTACCAATATTTGTAGGCCACTCCTTATATACACGGTTACCGTCATCATCACGCTGATTACGCATAATCAATGTATTCAGATAAGAAATATTTGCCAATCCCCATGGGAATGCCGACAACTGGTTTCCGCTTATATCAATACCATACAAGTGTGGCATAGTGGTTCCGTTCAAATCATCCGGAAGTTTTTCCAAACGGTTATTTGATAAGTCAAAGCTTGTCATCATATACACTTTGGCACCCTTCATATCTTCATTGGTAAAATCCTTGATTCTATTTCCACTAAGATTCAGCACCGTCAATGGAGAATTAGTCTTAAACAAATCTGCCGGGAACTTTTCTAGTTCATTGCCAGCCAAAGACAACTCATTCACATTGATTCCTTTCTTTGTAGCAACCTTCTTAATCTTGTTATAAGAGAAGTTCACAGAAGCCATTATATAAATTGAGCTTGCGTCAAATATATCTGGAAATTCTGTCAGTTCATTGTGTGAGAAAGACAATGATTCCACATCGTCCATACCACAGAATATACCATTCTCATCTGTAGCAATACTTGCAATCTTATTATAATCAAAAGTACCCTGAACCAAATTTACATCTTTTCCAAAAGCAGGTAGAGCTGTCAACTTATTGTATATCAAATCAATCTTACCCAGCTTCTTCATCTTAGAAACTTCTGCCGGTAAAGATGCGATATTATTATAACCTAAGTAAAGAATCTGTAAAGATTTACCTGCATCACCCTCTGCCAATTTTTTTATTCCGTCTGGGAACGCTGCCGCTAACTGAGGATTCATTGCCATATTCAACTGAGTCAGATTCTTCATTCTAGCCAGCTGATCAGGGAATGCTGTCAGGCGAGAACAATTGTAAATTTCAAGGTCTGTACAACTTTCCAAATCACCCAAAGCTTGAGGTAACTCTGCAATAGGTGAATTGGCAATATACAACACTTCAAGCTTCTGCAACTTTCCAATTGCTTCACTGATACCTTTAATGCCGTTGGTCATATCACCATGAATTACATCCTTAGGCTGTACTATGGATTTCTTGATAGCCGGTTGCCCAGATTCTACCATACAGCGTTGCATCTGCACATCCCAATCCTGTCTGGAATCGCGCAATGCAAAATTATCCATGTAGTCAGAACGAAGTTCTTCAAGAACAGCAGGAGTCAAACCACCCTTTAAATCAGCCAACGGATTTTCACCGGGGCGCAATTTATCATTGTGTGTACCTAAAGCCAGACTTTGAAGTTCTTCAAACTCACCAATCACTGCAGGCACAATTCCTGTCGGATTAAAATCGCCAATAGACAAACCAATAACACGGCCATTCTTGTCAAGGCTTACTCCCGGCTGGTCGCCCCACATGTCTATATCTTTATTATCAAAATCCCAGTTGGTTCCTTTCGGATAGCTTTCGCCTACATAAGACCAGTTTGGGCCTCCCAGCTCCTCCCACAAAGTACGAAGATTATAATAATCTTTTATGTTTGCAGCTGTTTCCAATATAGTAACAGGAACTTTTGCTTCCGTCTGCTTGTTATCAGTAACCGTAAATGTAGCCTCACCTAATACCTCATCATTAAAATATTGCAAAAGTTCCGTGCGGTTATATGCCGCGTACGAAAGAATCTTGTAATTTCCAGCCTCAGCTGTAACAAGCGTATCAATTCTTCCGACAGAAGTACGATAGCCTATACCCCGGTCATCAAAATCTTCTACATAAGTTACCTTCAAAGACTTAAACTCTTGCGTCTTTTTGGTATCCATGTTCTGAATCTTAATATCCACCTTATTAATATCGCTAAACGGATAAGGTTCAGAATCACTTGCACCGCGAGAAGCCTGAATATTCTTGATTAACTCAAACTTAACCAGACCTCGCCTTATTGCATCCACCAACAAGTCTTGCATAACAAGCCCACCACTTACAATTGTAAAGGTTGTTTTTTCAGACGGAATACCAGCAAAAATAGGCTCTTTCTCCGCTCTATCGTAAAGATAAAAACCTACCACGGTATATTCACCCGGCTGCAATTCCAGTTTGTCACTACGCAAACCATATTCTGCACTTTGTTCATCATACGCATGCAACATAAGTGTCTGAGAGAAGTCATAATCATTGCTTCTCAACACCACTTTCACTTTATTTGCCTCATAAAGTGAATCAAGTACATTTCCACCTGCACGAGAGGCCTCATCTTTTACATAAGATGCGCTCTTGTACACCTTAAACTGTACATAACCGTTACCGGTCTGAAATACTTCCTTGTCATCAGTACACCCTATTAGAACCAGAGTAAAAACTAATGATATAAGAATAAAAAATTTATTGTTATTCAATCTACTTATCATATTTATTCAGCCCTTTTAATTAAAACAGCAGCTATTGCAGCGCCTTCTTCATTCATTATAAACAAATATATAGGTTTTAAAGGAGCTCCAGACTCATCATAGCCAGCTTCAGCTGACAATCCAAATTCCCAAGTAGCATAATTCATAAAAGTATAAGAGCTTCCTGAAACCATACCTGAGAACGGTTGCCAATTGCCTACATAATCAAGCCCCATGTCACCTCCAGACATACAAGTCTCAGAAGAAATATTATAAGTGCCTGAGGATATAGCAAAATACTCATAACTTGTATGCTTTGCTAAAACACATTCATAAATATTTTCTGCTCCAAAACATTGTTGTATAAGTTGAGCTGAAGGATCATCTATTTTTACAACATCTACCGCAGGAGAAGCACCTGTATCAACCGTAAAATCTGATGTAGCAATTTGTTTAGCAGCCTGAGAAAGTCCTATTAATACATATTTCCCTGCTGCCTCGGTAAAGTCGTTATCTGCAGTCAACAAATTATCACGACCGATCATATTTAAAGTATCTGTCGGTATAACTAAAATAGCACCTTTCCGTTTCTTTGATGTTGAATTTTCTATTACAGAAACCTTTGCTGTTTTATTCTCTACTCCTTCATTTGATTCTATTGAGGCATTTATCCATTTCGAAGCATCATCCATCAAACGATATTGCTTATCTGAAAAATCTTCAAAATACAAAACTTCATAATCATTTCCATTTACCAATACATTTTGCATAACCAAAGGAGCATCAAACTCATCAGATTCCCCCGTCATGCTATTGGAGGTAGAATATTTGCCTCCATCAGAATTGAAAGTCCATCCTCCCCAAGCATTCTTATCAGAACTAACTCTATCAATACCATAGAAATTCACTGGTATATTAACAAAATCGTCAGTTCCTGTCCTTTTCACTTTTATATCACCTTTTTTAGCAAAAGCACTAAATTCATTCTTTACAGTAACAGAAATATTTCCCGGACGAAAACCAAGACCTTTCAGAGGAGCTTCATTCACCACTAACCATTCGGGATATTCCTCAACAGTCCAATCATAATTAGTAGTAAAATTAATGTCAACTCCTTTTCCTATTTCCCTATAAAAAAACGGTATTAGGTTTTCCTCTGAAAAATAATTCCCATTAGCATCTGTCACCCATAAGCCTTCTCCCTGACGGGTCAACTTTGCAATGACTTTCTCCATGTCACCTTGTTTCAAAGTGATTTCAGCCTGCATTTCTCCATAATTCAGCATGTCTTCATTTACAGACACCTGTACGGCTTGCTTTCCTGCCTGCCCGCTAATAGAAGTCATTCCATTAGAGAATCTACACCACAAAGTTGAAGAATACAGTTTCCAATCCATTGAGGCATCAAAAACAATTTCAACAGACTCTCCTGCCTTCACCGAGAGGATTTGTTCTTCTTCCGGGAAAGAAGGAGTCACAGGTGCCCCCTCATCCTCAGAACAAGCCACAACCATCGCTGCTACAGCTATAAGCCACATTTTTGATAATATGTTTATATATTTCATACGTCTATTCTTTTGACATTACGTGTTAATATCCTTGTTTCTTCAGATAATTATATTCCTCTTCAGAAATCCATTCAACTACAGTCGGGTATGTACCTATCGGACCAGCTGACTCATATCCCTCCACATAGAAAGTGTGATACAGCAGAGCAAAACCCTGACATACATTAAAGTATGAAACTGCTCCTGTATAAGGCACAGCCAAAACCATGTCTGTTCCCAATACCGCTCCACCACTAATCTCTGACAACTTGGTAACCGCTTGAGTTTCCATTTCCACCTTGGGTTCAAGGGGTTTCTGCGTATTAAAACTGATTTTCAGGTCCATTCCATCCAAGAAGAAATCATTGATGATTACCCCATTTTCCTTTTCCGGATCTTGTTCTACAGTCACCAGGCGGAAACTTGTATTCTGCATATAGTCTGCAAAGAAATTAGAAGTGACTTTAGCATATCCTACAAAACGCTGAATATCAAACGGGCAAATCTTTACAAGCTGTACCTTTGTTTCATCCCCGTATATATCCCAGATTTTTTCTTGTGGTGCAACCAGTCTCAGATTGATACCCAAAGAGTCTGTATCCTCAAAGTTCTCATAGAAGCCTTTGATTTTTACAGAAGAAGCCAATTCTCCAGCCTTAATGGTAACAGAGTTTGACTGCAGTTCATAGTGTAATCCTTCAATGGCATTACTTCCCTTATCGACTACCTCTACGGCATACGTACGATCATAATCACATGCCGTAGTGGCAGAAACAGGAATATCATAATAGGTCTCTGAGTTTTGTATAGCAATGGTCTGCAACGAATCAGAAAACATTACATAGTCAGGACCTGAATAGGAAACACGGTCTTCGCTACATCCAACAAACAATGTGGCAGCAAAGGCAATTATTCCCAATTTTCCGAAAAATCTTTTCATCGTTATTCCTTTATATTATTCGTTATTTATTACTTTCATTCGGTTCAATGGCAGAGCCCGGCAAATCAAGTTCATGCTGCGGAATTGGCCATACAAACAACGGATTGCCAGCTTCTATTTTCAGACTGCTTCCATCGCTCACACTTTGTTCCTGAGGTTTACGTTCAAAGCCTTTTCCCCAACGTTTCAAATCCTGCAAGCGGAATCCTTCCATAAACAATTCACGAAGACGCTCCTTGTCAATTTCATCCAGCCAGTTTTCTGAAGTCAGAGTAGCAGAACCATACGATTGATAACGTGCCTGGCGCAAAGTAGAAATATCAGCAGATGCCTTTGCAAAGTCTTCTTTCTGGCAATATGCCTCTGCACGAATCAGATACTGTTCTGACAAGCGGAATACTTTCGGCATATTCACATGATAAATACGGTAATTAGAAACAAACTCCATGTTTCCATAATACTTCATCAGCAATGGCCAAACCAAACCATGAGAATATCCGGTCGGCATATCCTGAAAGAAAGAAGCATAACGCAAATCATTTCCCTCATACGTGTTCAATGCAGCTTGTCCAGGTACATAATCCGGACGATAACTGATCTCATCAAAGTTCAAGAATACCTGTCCCAATGCACCACCATAGGATGTGGGCAAGAAACCTACTTTCCAGATAGTCTCAGTAGAGGCATCATATTTCCACATATAGTCATAATATGACATATCGTTTGTATAGACTTTGGCACTTGAAAGCAGATACAAATCACTGTCTATCAGCTTAGAAGAATACTTAATGGCATTATCCCAATCCTGCATATAGAGGTATACACGAGCCATCAGTGCCTGCACCGTAAATTCATTGAAATAAGGTGAATCATAATAGTCAGATGCCACAAGCGTAGTACCTTCATCCGGCTCCATATAATCATAAGCCTTTGCCAAATCATTCAGGACAAACTGATATGAATCATACAAAGAGGCACGCTTCATTTCGCCCGGGTTAGAATAGCTTGATACCAGCACTACACCCAGTTCATCCTTAGCAGTAGCCGGATCGTATGCCTTACAGAAACATTTGATTAATTCTGAATAAGCCAGAGCACGGGCAAAATATACTTCTCCCTTATACGCTTCCAGTTTCTCGTAAGCATCATCATCTACAATGTCATTTTCCCATTTTGCCACTTGTTCAAAGAAGAAGTTACAGTCACCAATCACTTTGTAAAGTGAACCGTAAACTGCTTCAATATCTGCATTGGTAGGATTGATGTTCCAGCGCCAGATATCTCCATAAGTATTGGAGTAGCCATTTACAGCATATACCAAATCTGACTGGATATCAGGCAACAAAGTCAGATTACCACTATACAGATAACGACTCATGAAGTCTGAGTAAATTCCCATGACAGCCTGATTGGCTTCTTCCACTGTAGTAATGGACTGATCGGCCAGAATAGCATGTGTAGGGTCCTTGTCCAAACATGAAGTAGAGAACAGCATCGCCGCTACTCCTAATAAATATATTTTAAAGTTTCTCATCGTTGTCTTCAGCTTTTAAAAATTCAATTCTACGCCCAAAGTAAACTGACGTGACATAGGATACTGTGCACGGTATATGTTAGAAGAAAATTCTGGATCAAGTCCGGTGAACTTAGTAAATGTCAATAAGTTCTGTCCTTGTACATACACACGCGCTCCGTTAAAGAATTTCGTACTTTTCAATACACTCTGAGGTAGATTGTAAGAAAGCATCAGGTTCTTCAAACGCAAGAAGGAAGCATTTTCCAGGTAATGCGTATCAAACTGAGGTGTGATTCCATGGCGAGGAATATCTGTCACATCTCCAGGTTCTTTCCAGCGGTCATAAAGCAAACGTTTTGACTGGTTGTAAGAAGTATACAAACCATTACTTTCATCCATAATACGGTCATTGTTGTAAGCCCAACGGTCTGCCATCCAGCTGAACTGTGCAGAAAGCATCAAGCCTTTCCATGAAAGTGTTGTTCCGAAACCACCCTGCCAAGGAGCAATGAAGCTCTTTCCTTCAATCAACACACGGTCTTCTTCGCTGAACACATTGGTAATCTCACCGTCTTTAGTATACCAGAGTGCATCTCCGTTTGCCGGATTCACACCTGCATAACGTACCATGTAGAAGTTTGCTACATCGTGTCCTACTGCATACATGTTTACGTTACTGTCTACATACTGGTCAATTCCGTTATAAAGTTCCGTAAGTTTGTTCTTATTGAAAGAAGCATTGGCAAACACATTCCAGGTAAAATCTTTTGTACGGATAATGTCTGCATCTACCGACAATTCGATACCACGGTTAACCATTGCACCTACATTGTCCCAATAAGATCCGTAACCTCCATCGGCATAGCTTACAGGCACCTGCATCAACATGTCAGTAGTCAGCTTATTATAAAATTCGGCTGTAAAGTTTATGCGGTCAAAGAAGCCCAGACGCAATCCCACGTTGGTTGTCCAAAGTTTTTCCCAAGTAAGATTCTCATTTCCACGCTGTGAAGGTTTAATTCCTGTTTCACCCAGATAGTTGGAACTACCTGTCACCAAAGCCAGATGTTCATAGTTAGAAATAGAAGAGTTACCAGAAGTACCTGTACTGAATGTCAGCTGAGCATTGGTAAGCCAGTCATAACCCTCAAAGAACTCTTCCTTCTTGAAATCCCACATCAGACCTACAGACCAGAAACCAGCCCAACGGTTGTCTTTACCAAAACGAGAAGAAGCATCTGCACGTACAGAGAAGTCTGCATAATATTTGCCATCCAGGTTATACTCACCACGTCCAAAGAAAGACAGGAAAGCATATTCCGTAGTAGAATCACCCCATGAAGCTGCAAATGAACCTGACGAAAGATTTACCAGCGCGTCATTGTTCTGCTTGCTTGTAGTAACATTGAAGTTTTCAGAATGATAATTCACCCCTTCCTGACCCAGCATAAAGTTGAAATCATGTCTGTCTTTCAGGTTAAAGCGATAATTAACCGTATTGGTAATGGTCAGAGTCAGATTATCTAACGATGAGCGTCCGGCACTACCTAATCCAGCATTCAGAGAATAACTTGGAGTAGAGGTAGAGAAAGCAGTATCATGTGAATAATCCGCACCAAACTGAGAACGGATTGTAAGTCCTTCAATTGGAGTCACTTCAGCGAAAACAGATGAAATCACTTTATAGGTTTTATATGTGATCGGATTGTTAGTCAACCATTCAATAGGGTTTACTCCACTTCCCTTCCAGGTTCCATCATTGGTAGAAGCCAAAGAACCATCCTCATTGTAAGGATTCCAGTAAGGCAACATAAAGTGTGATGCTGAAATCGGCGCATAAATGGCATAATCTCCATCCACAGCCTGCTGTGTTTCCTGATAGGCAAGCATGGTACTTGTTCCCAGTTTCAACCATTCTTTGGCACGGTTCTCTACGTTGGCACGCACATTATAACGACGGAAAGAAGAACCGAAGGTAATACCATCCTGATCAAAGAATCCTCCCGACACATAATAGTTCGTTTTTTCGGTAGCACCATTCACGGCAAGTTCGTAACTCTGGGTAGGAGCATTGTTGTTAAACACTTCATCCATCCAGTTTACGTCTATACCTCTTACCTTATCATAATACTCATCACCGAGGTCAAGGCCAATTTCTTTTTCATATTGTATACGTTCTGCCGTATTCATCATGTCCCAGTTGCTTCCGGCCAGCTGTGAGAATCCCCACTGACCACGGAAAGTCACATTGGCATCTCCTACGTTACGTCCACGCTTAGTGGTAATCACCACTACACCGTTTGCGGCACGGGCACCATAGATAGAAGTAGAAGAAGCGTCTTTCAACACTGAAATGCTTTCAATGTCACTAGGACTGATTGAATTAAAGCTTGATGATTCTACAGGCACTCCATCCAAGATAAACAACGGAGTAGTACCAGAGTTAATAGAGTTTGTACCACGAATCTGGAAAGTGGCTGCACGGCTAGGTTCACCAGAAGCTGCCATCACGGTCAAACCCGGTGTCTGTCCCTGCAATGCCTGGTCAAAGCTGGCAGTAGGTACATTTTCCAGTTTCTCACTTTTCACAGTCGATACAGAACCGGCAATGGTACCTTTCTTACGCACACCATACGCCACGACTACCACATCGTCAATCATCTGTGAATCGTCCAACATTGTTACATTCAGCACACCGGTACGTGAATTCACTTTCAACTCCTGTGTCTGCATACCGATATAAGAGAAGACCAAAGTAGCTTCGCCACCCTGAATCTGCAACTCATAGTTACCATCAATGTCGGTAACCACTCCATTAGTAGTTCCTTTTTGCAAGATAGATACTCCAATCAGGGGTTCGTTGCCTGTCTTCGACACAACGTTACCTTTTACCCGATACGACTGGGCCAAGGCTGACTGAATACCTAACACTGCAAAAAAGAGTAACCAAAGACTAAATCTTTTCATCTTTTGCCTGTTATAAAATAATTAATGATTAAATAAAAAATTTCAGCTAAAAACAAAAATATAGGTACCGGCTCTATTTATGAATACAGCCAGATATAACACCAAAAGGCCTACTTCGCACAAGAAAGTACCTTTCAGAAAAAAATACGAACAACGTCATCTATAAAAGTCCCCTCTGGAACCCAATAGATATACTAAATGAATCTCGCGATTTCACGTTACGAAATAATAAATCTTGATTATTAACGCCAATAATCATATAAAATGAATTTATATTCATGTCTCTCTGCCCATATAATAATTTAGGTTGCAAAGATATATAAAAACTATAATATGACATATTTTTATCTATTTTTATTTTACCTATAGTAAGGCATTAACCAAATAAATATAAAACAAAAGGTATTTTTAATCATAAGTATACAAAAAACACCAATTCCTTCTATCTTTACCCACAATTATTTACTTTTAACTTTCAAACTATGAAAAAACTACTTTTACTATGTGGATTATGTGGTATAATAGGATGCAGCAAAGTCAATGCACAGACTGAACTGAAAGTCCTGCAACGGAACATCTGGCAGGAAGGCACAATGGTTCCCGGAGGATATGAAGCTATTGTTTCAGAAATAGCCCGGCTGGAACCGGATTTCGTAACGTTCAGTGAAGTCCGGAATTACCACCAAACCCGTTTTTGCGACCGAATCGTCACCTCTTTACGAGAAAAGGGGAAAACCTACTACTCGTTCTACAGCTACGACTCCGGCCTGCTCAGCAAACATCCCATCACTGATTCTACCACCGTCTTTCCTGAAAAGAATGACCACGGCAGCATTTATCGTATGGTAGCGTCAGTCAATGGGCAACAGATTGCCGTATACACAGCCCATCTGGATTACCTGAGTGATGCGTATTATAATGTAAGAGGATACGATGGTTCTACATGGAAGGAGATTCCGATTCCAGAAACTGTACAAGAGGTACTGGCCATCAATGATGCCTCTCAACGAGATGATGCAATCCGTGAATTTGTCAAAGCCGCGAAGAAGGATATAGCAGAGGGAAGAATGGTGATACTGGGAGGAGACTTCAATGAACCGTCACACCTGGACTGGACACGAGAGACCAAAGATCTGTATGATCACAACGGCCTGATTGTACCCTGGACTGTACCACTGATTTTGGATAATAACGGATTTGTAGATGCTTACCGTACCCTTTATCCTAACGTACTTGATTATCCTGGATTCACATTTCCATCCGACAATGAGAAAGTCCCTACCCAGAAACTGACTTGGGCACCTAAATCGGATGAACGAGACCGTATAGACTACATATTCTATTATCCACATCCCCAACTGGAATTAAAAAATGCAGCTATCTTCGGACCCCAAGGCAGTATCGTAAAAAACCAGCGGGAAAAAGAAACGTCTAAAGACCCGTTTATAGAGCCATTAGATACTTGGCCAACCGACCACAAAGGCGTATTCGTAACGTTCTTACTGAAAAGATAAAAATATACTTTCACTCATTTGTTTTTTTCAGGAGAAAGTCTTCCTATGTCTTCTTAAGTCTTCATATGTCTACAAAGCCCCTAAGAGAGTTTTTATCTTCGCACAGGAGACTACTATGTTTTCCTGACGAAAACCCAACGTTTTCCGAACCGAAGACGTTGGGCTTTGCTCAAGGAAACATACAGTCCGGATATTGAAAACATAAATAGTAACTTGTAAAAAATTAAAAGACATGGAAGCACAGTATGATTTTCTCCCCGTACCGGGTACAAAGAACGGTGAAAAGAACCCAAAACTTTACCCTAAGCTCGTAACCAGAGGAGCTGTTCCCTTCAGCGACATCATCCGGCAGATAGCCCGTTCCTCCGGATTCAAGGAAGGAACCGTGATTGGAGTAATGGAAGAAGTGGAGAAATGGACATCTTTCTATATTTCCAGAGGAGAATGCGTAGAAATAGGACACATGGCCTATGCGGTAGCTAATCTGAAAGCTGAAAAGGAGGTGACAGATGAAAATGGAATTCACGCACAAAACATCCGATTCGATAAAGTACGGTTTCGCACAAGCAAAAACTTCAACCGGAGATGCAAAGGCCAGGAACTTTCGCGAGTCAGAACGGAATGGAAATTCCAGCAAAGTTCAGCCCGCTACTCGGAAGAGGAACGACTGCGACTGCTCATGGAGCATTTGCAACAGCATCCGTTTATCACACGAACGGAATACGGTCAACTGACCGGATTGCAAAAATCAAAAGCCTGGAAGGATTTGAACGGATGGGTAAAAAGCAAAATTTTAGGAAGCAAAGGGAAAGCGCCTCATAAAATCTATATACTTCCGGAAGAAACTACTTCGACAGCAACCGACGACTCAAGTAACGCACCGGATACCAGGCAGAAAGAAAGCCTACAGCCAGCACGGTAAAGAAAATAAGCACTACGTCCTCCCAATGCACACTGACGGGATAGGCGTCGACAATAAAGCTGCCGGCAGCTCCTAAGGAAATCAACCCGAAAGTCTGTTGCAACCAGCAAAGCAGCACACCTAACACAATACCCGACACGGCTCCGATAAATGAAATCAGACGCCCTTCAAAAAGGAAGATACGCACAATCTGCCGGTCGTTTGCCCCCAGGTTACGAAGCGTAACTACATCATCACGCTTATCAATAATGAGCATGGACAGAGAACCGATAACATTGAAGCAAGCTATCATCAGGATGAAGGTCAGAAACAAATAGGATATAAATTTCTCTATTTTCATGATACGGAACGTGTCGGCCTGCTGTTCATAACGGTCGAGCACACGGAAGCGTTCACCCAAATGTTTTTCCAGTTTGCGCTTAAAGGCATCTATATCGGTGCCTTCCTTCATTTTCAGGTTAATGGCACTGACTTCGGTAGTGTATTGAAACAACTGTCGGGCAAACTTCAAAGAAGTAAGGATATAGGAGCCATCGTATTTCTCCTGATTTACGGCAAATACCAGTCCGGATGAAAACAGATTCCCTCCTGTAAAGGAAGCTGCCGGATTGGCCATATTCACTTTAGCTCCTCGCTTGGGAGCATACACTTCAAGCGGATCAAGGAAACGAATGCCGGTACCCAAGGTAGCCAGCAACTGCACACCGGGAATGGCATAGTCCACCACCTCATCATGAAGCAGCAGTTCTCCTCTTCCGAAAAGTATGGTATCAATCGGTGTCAGTTCTTCAAAGTTATCTTCTACTCCTTTTATCACAGCCATGGCCTGACGCCCCTGATACTGCACCAAAGCATTGTCTTCCAACGATTCGGATACCAGTGCCACCTCGGGCATCTTCCGAATAGCAGCGATATCCTTATCCTGTCCGTCGAACACTTTCCCGGTGGTGGGTACAATTTTCAGTTCTGGATCGAAAGCCGTGAACAAGTTGGATACCAGGTCCTGAAAACCGTTGAATACAGACAAGGTGCAGACTAAGGCCAATGTAGCCAACGCTACTCCACATACGGAAATTCCAGAAATCACATTAATGGCATTATGAGATTTCTTAGAGAACAAATATCGTCGGGCTATGTAAAAAGGAAAGTTCACCGTTATACCTTATTTATATATAACACAAAATAAAAACCCACAGAAGCCGGAAGCAACGCCCCTTGTTCTTCTGTGAGTATTTACTAAAATATTGAATACATTATTTCTTCAACAGTTCGTCAATTTTCTCTGCATAATCCAGAGAATCGTCCACGAAGAACTTCAACTCGGGAATGATGCGCAACTGATGGCGTACGCGGTTTCCCAGCTCAAAACGAATTGACTTCATATTGGCATTGATGTTCTTCACGATTTCTTCACTTCTCTCTGAAGGGAAGACGCTCAGATATACACGCGCATAACTCATATCGGGACTGATGCGGACAATGCTGACCGAAACCAGCACACCAGGCATTGACTTGGTCTGCAAAAGAAAGATTTCGCTCAGTTCCTTCTGAATGAGGCGGGCAATCTTGTTTTGTCTGGTTGTTTCCATATTACCTTTTTATTTTTTACGTATAATAGTCAGACCGTCACGCAAGGGCAGGATTACTTTTTCCACCCGTGTATCGGCAGCCACCAGGTCATTGAACTTCTTGATTCCGATGGTCTGCGTGTCCGTGTGATGCGGCTCTTCAAGCACATGTCCGTCCCACAAGGTATTGTCGGCTATGATATAACCGCCGGAATGCATCTTTTGCAGAATCATTTCATAATATTCCACATAGAAGCGCTTGTTTCCGTCTACAAATGCCAGGTCGAACACAATGTCCATGTCGGGCACAATTTCAAGGGCATCACCGATATAAAACTTGATTTTATCGGCATAGGGTGAATTTTCCAGCCACGGACGAGTGAAATCTTCCTGCTCGTCGTTGATTTCAAAGGTATGAAGCATAGCCCCTTCCTCCAGTCCCTCTGCCAGACAAAGTGCGGAGTATCCGCTGTAGGTACCAATCTCAAGTACCTGCTTCGGACGTATCATCTGCACGAACATCTTCAGCATACGACCTTGCAAGTGCCCCGAAGCCATACGGGGACGCAGCAGTTTTACGTGCGTCGCCCGGTACAGCGCTTTCAGGTAGTCGTTCTCTTCATCAATATGCTGAAGAATGTATTCATCGAGCGCGTCAGTCTCTTTCATGATTACAAGTAACGGTTACGGTTGGGTAAAACGTAGTCATCTCCGCTCTTCAAGACATCACCTACCTGGTTGATTTCGAGGAATGAAGTATGAGTACCTTGTTTACCACCGCTCAGATAAGCCACCATTTCGTTTTCTGACAGTACACCATCGTCCATCAGCTTACGCAATGCAGCGAAATAATATTCCTGTCCGTTGGCTTTTTCCGGCATATAGATAGCTTCCACACCGTATGACAATGCCAGGTGACGCATGGTCTTTTCCTTGTAGCAGATAGCCAATACCGGATATTTTCCACGGAAAGCAGCCAGGTTGCGGGCAGTCAAACCGCTGAAGCTATCGGTAATGATGGCACGGATAGGCATCAAGTTGGTAGCGCGTACGGCCTGTTTTGCCAGGAAGCTGGTTACATCCGTATTTTCCGGAGTCAAAGGAATTGGAATATCGTTTTCTTCCATCTTATCTTTTTCAGCCTGAGCAGCAATCTTCGCCATAGTCTTCACAGCTTCTACCGGATATTTACCATACGCTGTTTCCCCACTCAGCATCAACGCATCGGTACGATAGTAGATAGCATTGGCGATATCAGTAACCTCAGCACGAGTCGGACGCGGATTATTGATCATGGTGTGCAACATCTGCGTAGCCACGATTACCGGTTTCTTAGCCAAGATACATTTCTTAATCAAGATACGCTGAATACCCGGAATGCGTTCCTGCGGCACTTCAATACCCAGGTCACCACGAGCTACCATTACACCATCAGCTACTTCCAGGATTTCATCGATGTTATCCACACCTTCCTGGTTTTCAATCTTAGCAATAATCTTGATGTCGCTGTGATGTGCATCCAGGATTTCACGAATATCAAGTACATCCTGACGATTGCGAACAAATGAATGCGCAATGAAATCGATGTCTTTCTCAATCGCATACAAAATATTGTTGCGGTCTTTTTCAGTCAAAGAAGGCAAGTTGATGCGTACACCCGGCACATTCACACTCTTGCGGCTTCCCAAAGTAGCATCATTGCGTACTTCACAGAACAAAGTATCTTCATTCTTATCGATTACTTTCAGTGCCAGTTCACCGTCGTCCATCAACACATCTGCTCCAACTGACAGGTCGTGTACAAATCCCGGGTAAGTTACAGCAATACATTCATGAGTAGTTTCCTGTTCCGGATTTCCCACAATACGAACCTTTTCACCTGTCTTGAAATCAATCGGGCCTTCTGCACTGGCCGTAGTACGTACTTCCGGACCTTTGGTATCCATCAGAATACCGATACGGTTAGAAACGGTACGCACATTATTAATCAACTTTTCAAAACCTTCACGGCTGGCATGTGCGGTATTCATACGTACCACGTTCATACCTGCATTAAAAAGGTCTCTGATAAAATCTACTTCGCAGCGCAAGTCCGAAATGGACGCAACGATTTTTGTTTGTTTAAGCATCATAATAAATATACTATAATTTGTTGTTGTCTAATAAAATGGATTCTACGGCCAGACGATAGGAATTCAGTCCGAATCCGCAGATTACTCCTACACAAGCACAGGAAATCATTGATTTGTGACGAAACTCCTCCCGCCGGTGAACATTGGAAATATGTACCTCCACGACTGGAGATGTAACAGCACGGATAGCATCCTGTAAAGCAATGGAAGTGTGAGTATAGGCCCCGGCATTCAGCACAATGCCATCATACGAAAAGCCTGTCTCATGAATTTTATTAATCAGTTCCCCTTCCACATTCGACTGGTAATATGCAAACTCTACCGACGGATACCATTCTTTTAATTTCTCCAGATAACTTTCAAAAGATTCGGCTCCATAAATGGAAGGCTCCCGTTTGCCCAACAGGTTAATGTTAGGGCCATTGATTATTTGTATTCTCATCTGTATACTTCTGCTGAAATTTAATACCTTTGTAGAAGAATTTGGCACAAAGATACGAAAAATAAATGAAAAAGGCCGATAAAAAAAGCATAATAATAAAGTATAGGCAATACCTGAAACTCGAAAAATCACTTTCAGCAAACACGGTGGAGGCTTATCTTACAGACTTGGACAAACTATTCGCATTTCTGGAACTGGAAAGCATTCATTTTACTGAGGTCACCCTGGAGAATTTGGAAACTTTTTCAGCCGGATTAAGAGACATCGGCATTCACCCACGTTCCCAAGCTCGAATTTTGTCTGGAATACGCTCTTTTTTTCGTTTTCTTTTACTGGAAGACTACATACAACAAGACCCCTCAGAATTGCTGGAATCACCCCAAATCGGCAAACACCTGCCTGACGTACTGACGGTAGAAGAGATAGACAGGCTTATAGGAAGCATCGACCGAAGCACCCGTGAAGGACAGCGCAACCGGGCTATTTTGGAAACCCTATACAGTTGCGGACTCCGTGTATCCGAACTATGCAATCTGAAACTATCCGATCTCTATCTAAAAGAAAAGTTCATCAAAGTAGAAGGGAAGGGAAGCAAACAACGGCTGGTACCCATCTCCCCACGCGCCATTCATGAACTGGAACTGTACTTTCCAGACCGCAATGAAGGACTGATAAAACCTGGATACGAAGATTTTGTATTTATCAGTCGTTTCGGGAAAAACATTTCACGCATCATGGTCTTTCACATCATTAAAGAGCTAGCCGAACAGATTGGGTTGAAGAAAACAATCAGCCCCCACACTTTCCGTCATTCTTTTGCTACTCATCTGCTGGAAGGCGGCGCCAACCTGCGAGCCATACAATGTATGCTGGGCCATGAAAGTATAGGCACGACTGAGATTTATACCCACCTTGACCGCAGTCGCTTGCGCCAAGAAATCTTGGAACACCACCCCAGAAATATGAACAGATTGTAAGGCAAGAACGATTTTTTAAGGTTTTTTCGAACGAACGCACAAAAAAAAACAGATAATGATTAACACGTAATAGAGTTTTTCTTATCTTTGCCCCAAATAATCAAACAATAAGATTATTCATTTATACAAACTAAATATTTAACATCATGATTAAGAAGTTGTATTTGCCGTTAGTGGCATTGTTAGTCCTTGCTTTCTCTTCATGTAGCAAGATGGGCGAATTATCTCCTGACTACTTCACTACCAACCCTGAAGTGTTGGAAGCTGTTGGTGGCAAGGTACCTGTAACTATTACAGGAAAATTCCCGGAAAAATACTTCAAGAAAAACGCAACAGTTGAAGTTACTCCGGTTTTGAGATGGGAAGGTGGCGAAGCTAAAGGTCAGCCAGCTACATTCCAGGGCGAAAAAGTACAAGGTAACGACCAGACTATCTCTTACAAGACTGGTGGTACTTATACAATGAAAGCTTCTTTCGACTATGTTCCTGAAATGGCTAAATCTGAACTTTACCTGGATTTCAAAATTAAGAAAGGTAAAAAAGAATACACTATTCCTTCTGTAAAGATTGCTGACGGTGTAATCGCTACTTCAGAACTTCCTACTGTAAACTCTGCTAATGCTGCTTACGCTCCGGATGCATTCCAGCGTATCATCAAGCAGGCTAAAGAAGCTCAGATCATGTTCTTGATCCAGCAGGCTAACCTCCGCGCAAGCGAATTGAAGTCTGACAGCTTGAAAGCATTCCACAAACAAGTGGTAGCTGTAGCTGGTGACACTAAGAACTACAAACTGAACAACATCGAAATTTCTGCTTACGCTTCACCTGATGGTGGTGTTGAACTGAATACTACTTTGGCTGAAAATCGTCAGAACAACACTGAAAAATACATGAACCAGCAGTTGAAGAAAGGTAAGATTGAAACTGAAGTAGATGCTAAATACACAGCTCAGGACTGGGACGGATTCCAGGAATTGGTTTCTAAATCTAACATTCAGGATAAAGACCTGATCTTGCGTGTTCTTTCTATGTACAGCGATCCAGAACAGCGTGAAACTGAAATCAAGAACATTTCTTCAGTTTACAAAACTTTGGCTGACGAAATCCTGCCGCAGTTGCGTCGTGCTCGTTTGACTGCTAACTACGATGTAATCGGACGTAGCGACGAAGAAATCAACGCTGCATTCGATACTGACGCTAAAGTATTGAGCAACGATGAATTGCTGTATGCTGCAACTCTGACTAACGACAACGCTCGTAAAGAAGCTATCTATAAGAAAACTGTTGAATTGTATCCGAACGACTATCGTGCTTACAACAACTTGGGTATGATGGCTTATGCTAACGGTGACTTAGCTACAGCTGAAAACTACTTCAAACAGGCTGCTAGCAAGAGCTCTAACGCTGCAGAAGTTAACACTAACCTTGGTTTGATTGAATTGACTAAGGGTAACGTAGCTAACGCTGAAACTTACTTGAGCAAGTCTACAGGTGCTAACACAGCTAACGAAGCTCTGGGTAACTTGTACATCAAACAAGGTCAGTATGACCGTGCTGTACAGGCATTCGGTGACACTAAGACTAACTCAGCTGCTTTGGCTCAGATCTTGGCTAAGGACTATAACAAAGCTAAATCTACTCTGTCTGCAGTGAAGAATCCGGACGCTTACACTAACTACCTGATGGCAATTGTAGGTGCTAGAACTAACAACGCTGACTTGGTTAAGAGCAGCATGGACAAAGTAAAACAGCAGGATGCTGCTTTGGCTGCTAAAGCTCAGAACGACCGTGAATTTGCAAAATATGCAAACGAAATAAAGTAATCTGACTTAATTACATAAAAGGAACCGGAATCACTTGAAGTGATTCCGGTTTTTTTATGCTTTTACGGGAAAGAATCGGAAGAAGATGAAAGATTATAAAATGAAAATATGTATTTTCGCAAAAACAAAATACGGTTTATGAAAAAATTATACCTGCTCCTCTTATCTGTATATCTGTTATTTTGTCTGGATTCGTGCAGACAAAGCGATGAATTTGAACTCAAAGGGGAACTGGAAGGCATTACTTCCGACATGATTCTGGTAGTCTTTGATGACCCGGATTCCAAACTGGATACTATTTATCCAAGAGGAGGTAAATTCACTTATGCCTTCTCTCCCGACACATTGAATACTTTCCGATTAGTTAATGATTCAGGTGAAGTCTTTCCGATATTTGCAGACAAAGGCTGGAAAGTGTCTGTAAAAGGAAGTTTCGCACATCCGGAAATTAAAGGAGATGGTCCGAATAATGAATACCAGGAATTTCTGCAAAGTATACACGCGTTGAAAGATTCTGCACAAATATGCCAACAAGCTGAGAACTTTATCAAGAGCCATCCATCCTCACCTGCTTCGGCTTATATACTGTACTGGTATTTTTCACAATCAGCCAATCCCAATCTGTCCCTCATTGCCAGACTGGCTGAGCCTTTGACCGGTAAAGTGAAAGATTGTAGAGTATTGAATGAAATTCTACAGAAACTACCCGAAAAAGAAAAAAGCACTTCGACTTATCTGAATTACTTGTCTGTAAAGAAAAGAAACGGCGAATACTTGTCATGGAGCAGCAGTGGGACACAAAAGCAATATTCGCTCATTAACTTTTGGGCAAGTTGGGATAAGGAAAGCATAGCTATAAAAGACTCCCTATATGCTCTATGCGAAAAATTCTCTAAGAACAATTTCCGGGTTGTCAACTTCTCACTAGATTATAACAAGGAAGAATGGGAAAAAAATACGCAAAAAGATACAGAACAGTGGATTGAAGTATGCGACTACAAAGGATGGAATAATCAGATTCTGAAACAACAAAACATACAGCGTCTTCCATACAACATACTGATAGACCGGAACCGGAAAATTTTAGGCAGTAATCTTTACGGAAATGCATTACAGACCAAGATGGAAGCCTTGATAGCAGAAGACAAACAACAAAAGTAAAACACAATAAAAACGACCTTAAATGCTTGTCAAACTTTTTGGAGCCGCAGTACAAGGCATTGATGCCACTATTGTAACAATTGAAGTCAACTGTTCGCGCGGAATAAAATTTTATTTAGTGGGTCTACCAGACTCTGCTGTCAAGGAGAGCCACGAACGTATCGTATCCGCTCTACAAGTAAACGGATACAAGTTTCCTACCCGACAGATAGTAGTCAACATGGCTCCGGCTGATATCCGGAAAGAAGGAGCCTCATACGATCTCCCGCTGGCTATCGGTATCCTGGCAGCTAATGAAACAATCTCCTCTGAACACTTGACAGATTATCTGATTATTGGAGAATTAAGCCTGGACGGGAGTCTGCAACCCATTAAAGGTGCACTTCCTATCGCCATTGCTGCCCGTCAACAAGGTTTTAAAGGGATTATTCTTCCGCAACAGAATGCATCGGAAGCCGCTGTCGTAAATAATCTGGACGTATATGGCGTGGAATGCATTACAGAAGTAATCGATTTTCTGAACGGCACTTGCAGTTTACAACCTACCATTGTCAACACACGTGAAGAGTTCTATAAACACCAGTCTACTTTCCCCTTTGACTTTGCAGAAGTAAAAGGACAGGAAAATGTAAAACGAGCACTTGAAGTAGCCGCAGCAGGCGGACACAACGTGCTGCTCATTGGAGCCCCAGGAAGTGGCAAGTCCATGATGGCCAAACGCCTTCCCAGCATCCTTCCTCCACTCTCATTAGGAGAAAGCCTGGAAACAACTAAGATACATTCAGTAGCTGGAAAACTGAAAAAAGGTTCCTCGCTTATTGCCACCCGACCGTTCCGCAGCCCACACCACACCATCTCTCAAGTAGCCATGGTAGGTGGCGGAGCTACACCTCAACCTGGAGAAATCAGCCTGGCACACAATGGAGTGCTATTTCTTGATGAACTCCCTGAGTTCAGCAGAAGCGTACTGGAAGTGCTTCGGCAGCCCCTTGAAGACCATCGTATCACTATTTCAAGAGCAAAGTATAGCCTGGAGTATCCAGCTAACTTTCAATTAATCGCTTCCATGAACCCATGCCCGTGTGGCTACTATAACCATCCCACACGAAATTGTGTATGTAGTCCGGGACAAGTACAACGATACCTGAACAAAATCTCAGGCCCTCTGCTCGACCGCATAGACATTCAAGTAGAAATTGTACCCGTTCCTTTTGAAGAAATCTCCAAAAGCACACCGGGAGAAAGCAGTGCCAGCATTCGCGAACGTGTAGTCCGTGCCCGACAGATACAAAGCCAGCGCTTTGCTAAGGAGCCGGGAATCTATAGCAACGCCCAAATGACTTCTAAACTGCTACACCTCTATGCACAACCGGATGCCGCTGGCCTGGAACTTTTAAGAAATGCCATGAACCGACTGAACCTTTCAGCCCGCGCCTACGATCGTATTCTTAAAGTCTCACGGACCATTGCAGACCTGGAAGGAAGTAATGAAATACGTCCGGAACATTTGGCAGAGGCTATCAGCTATCGCAATCTGGACAGAGAAAACTGGGCCGGATAATTATCTATCCAGCCCAGACAATCAAAATAAATATTTAACAGGTATCAACCGAACTATTCCGTTCAAACCAGAAGGAAGTGTCTCCCAATGTCCGTAAGTACCTTTCTCATAATTCAGTTTGGCCATATTGATATCCTCAAAAATACGCCATTGTTTTCCCTGGCGGTCCATTTCTGCAATACTATTTGCCGGAAGATTGGTGACTTCCACTTCTATGAGATTCTTACCAGGCTTTAGCAATTGCCCTATGCTTAAACGAAAGGGAACTGCCCAGGCAATACCTGCTTCCTGCCCATTTATACGCACACGTGCGCTCTCACGCACATCGCCCAAGTCTAGAATCCAATCATCTGCCGATAATTCAGGCAAATCCAGCTCCAATGAATACAATGCAGTACCCCGGTTAATCTTCGCAGCCAGATGTGCCATTTCTGTCCATGAAGAAGGCGTATCTATTTTAAACTCTCCTTCAATAGCCGGATAACTTTCTACAAATTTCAGTTTCCAACCATGATCCAAACTCAAGCTATAGTCCATTTCCTTCCCATATTTCCATTCAGGCTCTCCTTGCAAAGAGCGAGTAAAAGTTTGAAGAATAATACTCCCCCCAGACTTCAATTGCATATATACCTGAGTTTTTCCTTCCACCTCTCGCGTTTTTGCAATTCCCCGTTTACCCGTCATCGGATCAAAACACATCATATTTTTTTCAGGCACATTCAATGTAACCCATCCTTCCACATCTTTAGCCTGTAAGTTGGAAATAAAATAATGGTGCCCTTCTGTATGTGTACGCCGGATAAATTGTACTCCCCAACGAGTCTTCAGTTCTTCTGCAGGAACTCCTGTGCGTTCTAATGCCTCATGGTAATCATTTCCTACAATGATACGTCCTTTCCCGAAATTAAAAACCTGTGTGCCTCGGAAAGACTTTTCTCCTGGCAACTGTTCCAGCAGTGCAAATAGTTGCTTCCGATTCTGTTCTAAAGAAGCATATCCCGGCACATCTTCCGGATAATGTTCCACAAACACTACGGTTGCCCCCTGACGTACCAATGCTACTAGCTTCTTTAAGGTAGAAACCGGTATCAACTTTACTGCAGGTACGATAAGCGCCTTATAACAAGCACCTCCACGTGTCTTCAACATACCATCCTGACACGATGTACTTTTAATAAAAGAATCAGAAATATAGTCTACATCATAGCCACCTGCCATAATGGTTTGTATCGTCTTGATAAACTTCGGCGCATACTGATCCATCTTGTGAATATCAAAGCCAACAAAACGTCCTGGAATGTTATTCCACATATCATAAACCGGAAGATAAACCAGGAAATCATTATCAGGCTTACCTAATTGAAGAAAAGACTGACAACGAGTTATATACTCAAAGAAAGCCGGCGCGTCACGCCATATCGTATTGGTGGGCGACATGTTTATCGTAGCATAAAATAGCCAACCAGGCCAGGCTGCTTCTTTCGGAGAATAGGGGGTACCATGAAAAAATGCGTGATTTACACCCGACACAAACATCAAATCCATATCAGGCTTACACTGTGAAAGAGAAGTACGAAAATGCTCCGTCAACCAGGTAAATGTTTCAGAAGAAGTATAAGGTTTTCCTGCAATATGTGCAGCCGAGGAAGCATACTTCAGCATGGAAATATCCGAAAAATTAGGACGTGTAAGTGAATCACGCCTCAATCCCCTGATATGAAAATCAGTCAATCCAAACCCTTCACACTCTGGGATATCTACCGAAGCATACGTATCAATTAGATTGGCAGGAGATCCATGTGCCTGATTACGGGTCGTACTTCCATGCCCATGCGCCCACTTGGTCCATGCAGTCGTAAAGTTCTCAACCAGAAGTTCTCCCAATGTTTCCCTATAATCAGACACCAGTCGACGCGTCAGTTCAGTCCGTTCCTGTGAAATAAACTCCGGAAAATGATTTTCCAGCCGATAACCACGACGTGCAGCAAATTCTTTCAAGAATGCAGGAGTCCAATCTGCTCCGTACACCTCATACGAATCATTGAAGAAGGTACGGGGAAAGTTGACCTTGTTTGTCTTGAAAGCCTTATCAAACTTCTCAAAGTAAGATTTTACGGACACCGGACTAAAATGATCCATAACATATCCTTCTCCCCCAGGAGCCGCACGCTTTACTTTCTGAAAAGTCCGCCCCACAAACAATGCCACCAGTTGCCAATCACCTGCCGGAGCATCCCACTGCAAATATCCGTCTTTTACTTTTTTGGTCAGATTTACTACTTTCCCATCTGTTCCATAAGCCATCAGACAATCCAGGTAAGCTACATCCCGCTGTTTCTGTTCTTTAGGGTCACGGATATTGATTTCCAACTTTACCGGTTCACCTCCCTTTACCTCATAACATTCAAAAATAGCCTTTGCTGCAGCTTGTGAAAGAGAAACCTCAGGGCCTCCGAAGGGCCATCCCGTTCCGGTATTCATATCAATGTCTATCCCGTTTGTCTTACCCACCTCCTGCGTATAGCGGAACATTTCCATCCATTCAGGCGACAGAAAACAGAGATTATGAGATTCATTTCCTTTTACCCCATAAATAGGCGTAACCTCCAAACTACCAAGTCCGGCCTTGCCATATTCCTTCAGGTTATAATTCAGATTATCTTTATCGACGGCACTTCCTAACCACCACCAACGGCTGCCAGGACGTGCTTCAGGCTTTACCTCTGGCCAGTTTTGTGCAGCCGCCCCCATCGCAGAGCACAAACAGAGAAAAAATAAGATGCTGTTCTTTTCCATGGAATTACAAATTAGGTTTCATACTTGCAAAGATAAAAGTTATCCTGCCTTTACAACTATAGGAATGTACAGATTCATGGATTTTTGTACGTCTGATACACAATCCTCCAAGCAAGATGTACATTATTCCATTCATTCATTTCATGAAGGTGCGTATCTTTGTGAAAAATAAATCAATGAACACGGATATGAAAAACAACTTTATCAGACTGACCCTACTTGCCAGCCTTTTCTGCAACGTGCCTGGCTTGCATTTGCAAGCGCAAGCCCCCCATCCGGAACGAATTTATCTTTCAGGAACCGGTATTGACAATACCGTGACATGGGACTTTCTCTGCTCAAAAGGACAAAACAGCGGCAAATGGAAAAAGATAGAAGTTCCCTGCAACTGGGAACTGCAAGGATTTGGAGAATATACCTACGGACGATGGTATACCATCAAAGGTGCCAAGCCAAGTGATGAAACAGGTATTTATCGTCACAAATTCGAGGCACCCAAATCATGGAGCGGCCAGCGGGTAAAAATTTATTTTGACGGAGTCATGACTGATACGGAAGTCTTGATCAACGGTAAACTGGCCGGAGAAATGCATCAGGGCGGATTCAACCGTTTTTGTTATGACATCACCGACTTAGTCACCCTCGGAAAGAAAAATACACTCGAAGTAAAAGTCGCTAAAGAATCTGCTAATTCATCCATCAACGCCGCAGAACGTAAAGCTGACTGGTGGCTTTATGGAGGAATTTATCGTCCGGTATGGCTGGAAGTTGTTCCACAAGTACACATTGAACACTTTGTACTTAATGCCGACCAGCATGGAAAGTTTCAAGCCTCATGTGAAATGTATGGCGATGCAAAAGGATATGAACTTCATGTATCGGTACGAGGTTTGAAAGACGGAAAAACCGTCCTGACAAATACGGGAAAGTCTGCACTTTCCAAAAAAATTACAGACTCTGGCAAAGAACAACAGATAGAAGGACAGTGGGCAGACATCCAAACCTGGTCCACAGAAGACCCTAACCTGTATGTAGCTCGTCTGGAATTAAAATCACCGGAAGGAAAAGTAATCCAGACACGTGAAACCAGAATCGGCTTCCGCACCGTCGAATTTTTCCCACAAGACGGAGTATATCTGAATGGAACCAAACTCGTCGTAAAAGGTATTAACCGCCATTCATTCTCCGTCGACGGCGGAAGAGCAACCAGTGCGGCCATGAGTCGTCAGGACGCACTTCTTATCAAGGAAATGAACATGAACGCAGTAAGGTCACACTATGCCCCCGACGAACATTTCCTGGATATGTGCGATTCACTGGGTATCGTATACATGGATGAACTGGCAGGATGGCAGAATTGCTACGATGAAAAAGTAGGAAGCAAACTGGTGAAAGAAATGGTACAGCGCGATGTCAATCATCCGTCCATCATCATCTGGAGCAATGGAAATGAAGGAGGATGGAACTATCAGCTGGATAAACTGTTTGCTCAATACGACAAGCTTCAAAAACGGCATGTAGTCCACCCATGGGCCGACTTCAACGATCTGGATACGCACCATTATCCGGCTTATCTGACAGGAGTAGCCCGATTTACCAATGGCTATAAGGTCTTTATGCCTACAGAATTCATGCATGCCATGTACGATCAGGGAGGAGGTGCCGGATTACGGGATTTCTGGGATCGCTGGAATACGAACCCGTTATTTGCCGGAGGATTTATCTGGGTTTTCTGCGACGAAGCTCCCAAACGGAGTGACAAAGGAGGTATTCTGGATTCTGACAAGTCAAATGCGCCTGATGGAGTTGTTGGCCCTCGTCGTGAAAAAGAAGGTAGCTTCTATGCCATCCGTGCCCAGTGGTCACCTATCCAACTGAAACCACTGCTCATTACCTCTCATTTTAATGGCAATTTCCTGGTTACCAACGAATATACTTACACGAATCTGAAGGAATGCAAAATGACGTACAAAGTGTTGTCATGTGACACTCCATTGAAAGGTGTAACACAATCCGTTGAATTAAGCCACGGAGAAGTTACTCTTCCTGCTATCCAACCAGGAGAAACCGGCACAGCTCATTTCGACCTTCCAGACAATTTCCATGAAGGTGATGTACTGGAATTGGAAGCCTTCGACAAAAATGGACATAGCATCTGTAACTGGAGCTATCCTATCCGCCTGGTAAAACAATATTTTGACCATAAAATGGCACAATCGCCCATGACCTTGGAAACACTCCCCAAAGCTACTGTCTCACGCAACGCTACCCACATCGTACTGAGCAGTGCAAAGGTAAGTGTAACGTTTGACGCCACTACCGGTATCATCAAACAAGTAAAAGCGGGAGAAACAGAAGTTCCGTTCAAGGACGGTCCGGTAGCTGTAGGAATGAAAATGCGCTATGAGCCTTCACTCAGCTACGTGCGTGAAACACAAGAAGGAGCCATATTCTGTGCCAAATATAAGGGAGCAGCCGATTCCATTGTATGGCGTCTGACCGATCAAGGACTGCTTTATATGGATGCCATCCTACTAAACCGTGCCTCCGGAGGCGGAGGATTTGACGATGCCTTCATGGACACAAAAGTATACAATCTCGGATTAACCTTCTCTTACCCGGAAGCAAACTGTACCGGCATGAAATGGCTGGGACGTGGTCCTTATCGTGTGTGGAAAAACCGTATCCCTGGTACCAACTATAACATCTGGCATAAAGATTACAACAATACCATTACAGGAGAAAGTTTTGAAAATCTGATTTATCCAGAATTTAAAGGATATCATGCCAACATGTACTGGGCTACACTGGAAAGCGACAAAACACCGTTTACTGTTTATTCAAGAAACGATGGAATCTTCTATCACATCTTTACACCGGAAGAACCTGTAGGACGTGTTAGAAGAACCATGCCGCAATTCCCTGAGGGTGATATATCCTTCTTGCTTGACATACCGGCCATTTGTTCCTTCAAACCAATCGAACAACAAGGTCCGAACAGTCAACCTGGAAATATTCGCATCAAACAAGGAGATGAAGGATTACATTTGAACTTAATGTTCGACTTCCGCCCATCAGCTAATATCAATACTTCAAAATAAGAACAAACACACTGTAATAAAAAGCCGTCTTGCACTACAAGGCGGCTTTTTTACTTTTATACAAAAATCACGGTTTTCCGTGTTTTCCTCCCTCATAAGACGAGTTATATTTGACAAACAAAATTACAATGCAAAAGAGAAATGAAAACAACCGAGATTCAGCGATACAATGCAGCTCTTGAACGCTTAAGAAGACTTTTTGATGCAAAATTGGGCAAACCTTTACTCATCCAGACCTTTATGGGGAACTTACACGTGTTACGCTCAAATGATATTGGTTATTTCAAATATATTTCGACAAGAAAAAGCTGGGAGATAGCTTTGACAGACGGTTCTTTCCTCCGCCTAAAGGCTAATCTACGCGCCAAAGACTTATGTACATACAATGAAGAATTTGTGCAAATTCACCAATCCTACATTATCAATATGCACTATTTACACATGATACAGAATAACCGCTGCCTTATGACCCCTCCTTTTCATTATACAAATGAGTTATATATCTCCCAAAAATATAAAAGAGAACTGACTGCACGATTTTGCTTATTTTAGCCATAATATTTTTATTCTAAGTTATTCCAGACACACACATTCTATCTCATATTCCAGATGTTTTTTAGCTGAAATTTGTATATTCCACAAAAAAACGCTACTTTGTAGAACTCACAAAATTAGGTTACATGAAAAAACTTCTTTTCACATTAGGTATCTTTCTTCACACAGTCTTGTGCTTGCCAATACAAGCTGAAACAGCAACAATTGATAGTTTAAAACGCGAATTACAATTAGCAGAGCAAAAAAATTCTACCAAAGAGCAACTAATTGAGTTATATCAATTCTTAGGAGCTGAATATGAGACTCTAGACCATGACTCATCCTATCACTACATTCAAAAAGGACTTTCTCTTTATTCAAAACCGACTTTTGAAGAAGAAGGATATTTGCAGTTACTCAACTCACTGGCTAACTATCTTTTCATGGAAGGAAAAATAGAACAAGCTAAAGAGAAATTTAAAACGGTTGCAACACATGCTCCCCAACTCAAAGAAAGAAGATACGATCTGGAGGGTGTGGTAGAATCTTCCATTGGTGTCTGCTACCGCAAGTTAGGAATGTTCGACTCAGCCGTATATCACTATAACCGTGCCATCGACCTCTGTAAAAAAACAGAAAAGTACGAGGACATTGCTTCCACCTATTATAACATTGGCGTGCTCTACCATCTTAACAAGCGCTATGAAGAAGCATTGACGCAAGGTAAGCAGGCAGCGGAATACGCCCGAAAAGCAAACGATTCACTAATGGAATTATATGCCAGCAGTCTCATTGGAGGATGTTATAGCAGTATGGGTAAGTATGTTGAAGCAAGCCATATTTTAAAAAAAAATATCAACAAGGCATTAGAACTAAAATATCCTTTACTTGCCATGAGCTCCCTATCGCCTTTACTGAGTACCTATCAATTATGGAACAAAAAAGATTCCGTCAGGATTTTTCTAAAAAAAGGAGAAGAATTGATTCATAAAATCCCGGGAAACAGTCCGACAGCACTTGAATTTTATAGCACACAAGCCAGCCTTTATAATTGGATTGGAGAATATCAGAAAAGTCTCAGCATATTAACAAGCAATCCATTAATTCAAACTCAATTACCATACGATAAATATCACATTTTAACAGCACGTAACTATGAAGGATTAGGGAACTACCAAAAAGCATATCAGAACATGCAAGAAGTATGCATTTACCAGGATTCCATTTTCGGTGGAAAAATCAAGCATGAACTATCTGAACTGAATGAGAAATTACGGACAAGTGACAAAGAACTGAAAATTGCTCTTCTGGAAAAGACTCAGGCACAAGAACAAGAAAGCCGTTTACGCCATACCATCTATTACCTTACAGTAATCGGATTACTATTAATAGCTATTTCCATTCTGCTGCACAAACGGAAAGTGCAAAAGAAGGAAACCGAACTGATTGCTGCCCGCCAATACATAGAAGGCTTGGAAAATGAGCGCAAACGACTGGCTAAGGATTTGCACGACGGGGTATGTAATGACCTGCTGGGAGCCATTCTTCAAATGCAGCAACAAAGCTCTGCTGAGGATCTAAAAACAAATACCATTCAGACATTAGAAGAGATTCGTAGCGGCGTACGAGCCATTTCACATGAACTAATGCCACCCAATTTCCAGTTTACCGATCTGAATGAAATGTTAGCTGATTATTTCTCTAAAATGCAAGAGATTTCAGGAATTTCCATACAATATACTCCCTATCCTCACACGGACTGGTCAAGTATTCCAGAACATATAGGATACGAAATCTACCGCATCATGCAGGAAACGACCGGGAATATACTCAAACATACCCAGGCAAAGGTTATCTGTATCCAAATAGAAAAAAATGCCACTTATCTTATTATTGAAGTACATCATGACGGGAACTGGAGTCCACATGCTGATTTATCTAAAGGAATAGGTTTGCGAACCATCAACGACCGGTTAAAAACTATTGCAGGAGATTACAAGATAGAAAAAGACAAGACTGGAGTGAATATTCATATTCAGGTGCATCTTCATTGAAAAAATCACGGTTTTCAGTGAAAATCTTTTCAATGAATATTTTTTTCTTTGCAGTGTAAAAATGCGACAAAATGACAAGTCCTAAAGCCAAAATACTATTAGTCGATGACCATACTCTTATACTGCAAGGCATCAAGCATGTAGTGTCTCAAATGCCTGAAATAGAAAAGGTATATACTGCCTCATCAGGAGCAGAAGCAATGCTTCTGATAGCCATGCAACCGTTCGACATCTATCTGCTTGATGTGGAACTTCCCGACACCAACGGGTTCGAACTGATAGAAACCATCCTGCAAAAGCACCCGGAAGCACGTATTTTGATTAATACCATGCATGAAGAGATATGGATACTTAAAAGACTGACTAAAGCCTCCATAAGTGGGGCCATACTAAAATCGGCAGATATTAATGAACTGACACTAGCCATCCAGACAATCTTAAAAGGAGGCCAATACCTTTGCAAACGATTCAAATCCATTTTAAACCGGATGCAGACAGAAGAACAGATAAAAGAACTGGCAGAAAAGTGTAATGCGGCAGTCAGAGGCAATCTTGGAAAAGTAAAGCATCTGGATGTGGAAGATATGATCGCAATCTATACCGCAGCAAAATAATATTTTTATAGAAATTCAGGTATAAACACGATAAAAAACAGCATGAGAAAACCCCTGCAAAACTCGTATCTACAGGTTTTGCAGGGGCTTGTATTCTGTAAAAATTATTTTGCAAGAAGCATCATGATCTGATTGCTGCGCTGTACAAATTTTGCCATAGCGTCAACAGACAGCGGCTGGTTGGAAAGCATTGCAAGATCGTAAAGCTGTTCACAGAACATCGGAACATGCTCGGAATCTTTGTGCTCGAAAATGTATTTTACAAGTTCGTTGTTTGCATTTAAGGTCAGAGTCTGATCTGCTGCGAACATGTTCGGATCCATACCGCCCATGCCATTCATCGCGTACATCTTCATCATATCCTGCATACGTCTGCCTTCCTCAGAAAGGGTGATGACAGATGCGATATCAGCGTTTTTCAGTTTTTCAACTTTGACAGTCAGTTTATCATTGTTTAAAGCTTTTTTAAACACATCAGTCAGGGTATCTGTCTCAGCCTTTAAGTCCTCAGCGGAAGTCTCGTCCTTTAAGGATTCTGTGACATCTGCATCAATACGCATGAATTTATAATGCTCATTGCGCTGTTCAAGCTGTGAGATGAAGGAAGTATCAATGTTGTGGTCTAAGATGACAGCGTCCATGTTCTGCTCTTTGAACATCTTAATGTACTGACCCTGCTGAAGTTTGTCAGTTACATAGTAGACTACCTTGCGCTCATCTTTTTCCTCAGTATTCTCATCTGCTGTATCGGTGCTTTCCTTTTTGATCGGATTGCCGTCAGCATCTAATACCTCAGCTTCATCTTTGTTTTCGTCTTTCTTTTCTTCCTCTTTGACTAAGAGTTCCGGAAGAGTGAGATATTTGTCATCCAGATTCTTGAACAGGATGTAATCGTTCATCTTGTCACAGAACTTGGTATCTTTCAGACAGCCGAATTTGATGAACGGGCTGATGTCGTCCCAGTATTTCTCGTAATTTTCTTTATCCGTCTTGCACATACCGATCAGCTTGTCAGCTACTTTCTTGGTGATGTACTCGGAGATCTTCTTTACAAAACCATCGTTCTGCAGTGCACTTCTGGATACGTTAAGCGGCAGATCCGGGCAGTCGATCACACCTTTTAAGAGCATTAAGAATTCAGGAATGACTTCCTTGATGTTATCGGCGATAAATACCTGATTGTTGTAAAGTTTGATGGTTCCCTCGATGGAATCATACTCGGTATTGATCTTCGGGAAGTACAGGATACCCTTTAAGTTGAACGGATAGTCCATATTCAAGTGGATCCAGAACAATGGTTCTTTGTAATCTAAGAATACTTTGCGGTAAAATGCTTTGTATTCTTCGTCGGTGCATTCGTTCGGACTCTTTGCCCAGAGAGGGTTGGTATCGTTTAATGAAACCGGACGCTTTACGATCTTTAATTTATCTTTTGCAGGAGAAACTTCAATGACTTCTTTTTCGCCGTTTTCGTTTTCTTTCTCCTCTGTTTTTGCTTCCTCATGGATCGTCTCAACGACAGTGTCTGTGTCTAATTTATCAGCGGCGTCGATCGTCTCATATTCTGTCTCAGCGTTTGCCTTCTCAAGGAAGATCGGAGTCGGCATGAAAGAGCAGTACTTTTCGATGACTTCTCTTGCACGGTACTCGTTGGAAAATTCAACGGAATCCTCGTTTAAGAAAAGGGTGATTTCTGTACCGACGCCTTCTTTGGTGCCATCAGCCATATCAAATTCAGTACCGCCGTCGCAGGACCAGTGAACAGCCGTTGCGCCGTCTTTGTAGGATAATGTATCGATCGTTACCTGATCAGCTACCATGAATGCGGAGTAGAAGCCAAGTCCGAAGTGACCGATGATCTGATCGTCGTTTGCCTTGTCTTTGTATTTTTCGATGAAATCAGTAGCACCGGAAAATGCGATCTGGTTGATGTATTCCTCAACCTCGTCTGCGGTCATACCAAGACCATTATCGATAAATTTTAAGGTTTTTTCCTCCGGATTTACAACAACGTGGATCTCCGGTTTGTAGTCAGACGGTAATGTATATTCGCCCATCATTTCGAGTTTTTTTAATTTTGTGATCGCATCACATCCGTTACTGATCAGCTCACGGAAGAAGATGTCGTGATCGGAATATAACCATTTTTTGATAATCGGGAACAGATTATCGCTGTTAATTGAAAGATTTCCATGTTTCTCTGCCATATTCAAACACTCCTTTATAATCGTAATAAAATGCAGTGGGCAGATCCGCCTCGCTGCTGCCTGAATCTAATATTATAACCGCAAATTTCAAAAGTCAATAGAAAATCAGCACTCTTTTTTAATGAGTGCTAACAAAAGAAACGGAAATGCCTTAAAACAGGGAAAAACCAGTATTTCTTAAAAAAATATAAATTAAGCAGATAAATAGGATTTTCATTTTGCAGGATTTGTTTTATCATGATAACAGTGAAATTTATTAAGCAGATGAAAAAGATGTTTGCTGGGCAGAAATGGAGATTATTATGACATGCGACAATAACATTCCGGAAATTGATTTTGTGATCACATGGGTAGATGGCAATGATCCGGACTGGCAGAAACAGAAAATGGAGTACAGTATGCAGCCGGATCTGTCGCAGAAACAGGATGACAGAAAAGAGAGATACAGAGACTGGGATCTGCTGAGGTACTGGTTTCGTGGTGTGGAGCGTTTTGCACCATGGGTGCGCAGGATACACTTTGTTACATGGGGGCATCTGCCATCCTGGTTAAATAAAGAACATCCGAAGTTAAATATTGTAAATCATAAAGATTTTATTCCAGAAAAATATCTGCCGACATTTAATTCACATGCCATTGAGTGGAATATGCACAGAATCCCAGGTCTGGCAGAGAATTTTGTATATTTTAATGATGATATGTTTCTGATAAAAAAGGTCAGACCGGAACAGTATTTTAAAAATGATCTTCCGGTGGATATGCTGGCTCTTCAGCCTGATGTGGCAAATACAAAAGATCAGGTCATGCCATATATTTACCTGAATAATGCCATGCTTCTGGCAAAATATTTTGACAAACGTGAAAATATGAAAAAACAGCCGGGAGCATATTTCCATCCCAGTTATCCGTTTATGTATTTTATTTATAATATGTTAGAACTGGCGTTCCCGTTGTTTACAGGATTTTACACGGTTCATGGGCCGTCTCCTTTTAAAAAGAGTACTTTTGTGAAAATGTGGGAATTAGAGCCGGAGTTGTTAAACGAGGTGTGCAGCCATAAATTCCGTCAGAAAGAGGATGTCAGCCAGTATGTGCTCAGGGAGTATCAGAAACTGACTGGCGGTTTTGTTCCCGGCAATGTAAGAAGACTCTGCCGGTATTATGATGTCTCAAATGATAACAGCAGGATTGTGGCTGATATAGGTCATCAGAAGAGTGGAAGCGTCTGTTTGAATGACAGCAATCAGGAGATTGATTTTGAGTGGGCAAAAGAAGAACTTCATATGGGTTTTGCGCAGATCTTGAAGGAAAAATCTGCATTTGAAAAGTAAGAGGTGAAAAAAGTGATCGTATTAAAAGCAGATAGCGAATTAAAAATGACATTTGAACGGCTGATAAAGACCATGCATGCAAATGTAAACTGGACAGGTCTTTTTGTGGCACTTGATAATTATCTCATTTTACAGGGGGAAGTGCGCTCCCTGTTTTTTCATTTTGACAGTAGAAAAGTGGCGGAAAATATTGTAGATCTGCCGATCAAAGAAGATGAGATCAAAGATACCGATGAGGCAGCAGTACGGGATGTGATCAATATGATCCTGTATGCATTTGGAAAATGGGGAACGATCCAGGGACTTCGTGTGGAAAAAAATACGGAGCAGCTGAATACTCTTTTCGGGCATGTGCTTGCAGGAATCTATATTGAACCGGAATATACCACGCAGTATTTTCGTTTTTATCATGCAGGAAAGCGTATTACCTATGAAGATGTGATACAGGCGGCACTTGAGGCAAAAGAAGCAGTGCAGAAGGAAGAGGAAGCAGACGAGGAACAGGGACTCTGGCATAAAGTTGAATGGAAGATGGCGCATACTGTTTTTGAGAGAATAGAACTTTCACTGTCAGAAAGAGCAAAAGGCAGGATTGGCAATAACTTTTATAAAGTTGGTTACCGCTGCCCAAAATGCAAAGGAAATCTGCATATGATCATGTATCCGAAAGGAAAAGAGTTTCGAATCGAGACGCCTGAGGGAGTAGTCCTTTTGGCAAAAGCATGTACCTGTGCAGCGTGTCACAGATTTTATACGCCGCGCCCATGGAAACTTCTTGGAGACGGCGATATTTATCTGATGGATTTTGAGGAGGATAAAAAGGCATACGAAGATTATCTTGAGCTGATGGGGCGTAACGGCGAGCATGAGGCAAACAGCCGTTATAATGAGTATGAGGACGGCAGAAAGCCGGCGGGTGTCGAGGACGAGCAGCAGCCACTTGAGGAACTGTGCGAGGATCTGCCGGAATATTCAGATGCAGACTTTGAGGAATTATTAAATAAGATAGAAGAGGGATTTTTCCCGGAAAGCAGTATTGCAGCCTGCGAACCTGCCATACAGGAGGAAAAAAAGCATCGTAAAAAGTTAAAGAGTACGCCTGCATCAGATCAGGACGAAGTCACAGATGATGAAGAAGAGCAGGATGAGAGCAAGAACCGGCACGCAGAAAAACAGCATGGAAATGAAAGCGCGGGTGAAAGTGGATGGAAGCGGAACGAGCACAAAAAGCAATATGAAGATGTACGTCAAAATGAAACGGAAAGCCGCCATGTGAACGCTTCCAGATATGAGAGTGACAGCAGGCAGCCGCACGAAGCTGGGCGGATTGGTGGGGAATCGTCCGATGAAAAATATGCACAGGTAAATAATGCGGAGGCACAGAAAGTCCGCGAGACTTATCAGGCTAAATTTGGAGTCGCAGACCGTATGTCAGAGCGCCAGCTTTCCGAATTAAAACACCAGCTCATGCATGAAACAAGAATTTCGCCCGAAGAGCGGAAACAATACCTGGATATGTTAGAGGAAAAAGAACAGGACAGAAAGCTTGCCGCGTTAAATAAAAAGGCAGAGAACTGCGCAGATAAAAATTATGCCGTGATGCGCCGTGTCTATGACGAGATTGCAGAGGAAAAGCTACCGCAGGAGAAAAAACAGAATCTGCTTTTAAATCTGAAACAGAAAATGCAGACACAGGCAGAGCGGGAAGTCGCAGGGCTGGTTGGGAAAATGCCGCCTAATATGGACAGGGCACGTTACCATGCACTTCGGGAGAAATTAAAAGAATACGAAGGAGTAGATTTAACCCCATATCAGGAACGGTTAGAATCGCAGAAAAATCTTGCCGAACAGCAGGAAATAAAAAATATGATCCGCCAGTCGAGAAAAATCACCAGAGATGATCTGACAGAGCTTAAGGAGCGTCTGAAAGAAAAGGAGTTTGAGCCGGGGCTGGTTTTGCCGTATTTTGAGCAGATCGAGAATAAAATCCGTCAGATGGATGAAAATGAGATCGCAGAAATTACCGGTGATCCGGCACACATGTCCTTTGATGAGGGAATGGATGCGTATCAGAAGATTGCAGAAGGACCATATTTACCGGATTTAAAGGATAATGCATTAGAACTTTTAAGCAGGCGTCTTTCCAAGATCAAGACGGATGAGTGTGAACAGCTTGTAAATAAGCTGAAAAATGAACTGGAAGAGGCGGGAATCACAGAAAGCCAGAAACATTATTTTTACCCGGCGAGAAAAGTGCTGTTAAAGCAGGCAGCGCCGCAGGAAACAGAGGTTATCGATTATGCCATGGCATCCTATGCCGCAGGAAACGGTCTGTTTGAATATCCGATTTTTGTGGTGGACACATCGAGAAACAACAGTGGAAAAGAGGGGATTATCCTGACACCGGAACATCTATATTACAGCACACTGATGACATCTTACCGTATTGATATTCCGTCCATAGATGAGATCACTGCATACACAGGACTTTTAAACCGTGGTGTGTATGTGACAGAGAAAAATGGGAAAAAGACGAAAATTCCATATGCGGTAGAAAATAAGCAGCTCACGGCATATGCCGGGGTATTGAATGAATTTATTCATTATTTACAGGAAAAACCGGATTCGCGAAATATTTCTTATCTGGCGAAAGAAAAACATGATACGATCTGCTGCTTCCGCTGTGGTTATGTATATAAGGGAGGAAATATCTGTCCAAAATGTGGATTTAAAAACAATGCTTAGAAAATATTAAGAATTATTAAAAATGTATAAAAATGCTTCTTATTTTTGAAAGATATGATATAATGTTACCATACATATTGTTATTTAATTAACAAAATATGTGATGGTTATATAAAAGTTGCACACAGTAAATGACACAAAAAATACAGGCATGTGTATGTGTCAGGGGGCGGCCTTTTGATGGCGGCAGATTGGAGGAAAGATGGCAAGATTTACATTACCACGCGATTTGTATCACGGAAAAGGGGCATTGGAAGCATTAAAGACGTTTGAAGGCAAAAAGGCGATTATCTGCGTAGGCGGTGGTTCCATGAAACGTTTCGGTTTTCTTGACCGCGCAAAACAGTATCTGGAAGAAGCCGGCATGGAAGTACAGCTTTTTGAAGGAATTGAGCCGGATCCATCGGTGGAGACCGTAATGAAGGGCGCAAAGGCGATGGAAGAGTTTGGTCCGGACTGGATCGTTGCGATCGGAGGAGGTTCGCCGATCGATGCGGCAAAGGCTATGTGGATTAAATACGAATATCCGGATATTACATTTGAGGATATGTGCAAGGTGTTTGGTATTCCAAAACTTCGTAAGAAAGCGCATTTCTGTGCGATTTCCTCAACTTCGGGAACTGCAACAGAGGTAACTGCATTTTCCATCATCACCGATTATGAGAAAGGTATCAAATATCCGATCGCTGACTTTGAGATCACACCGGATGTTGCAATCGTTGATCCGGAACTTGCAGAGACAATGCCACAGAAACTGGTAGCACATACCGGAATGGATGCGATGACACATGCAATCGAGGCATATGTATCGACAGCGAACTGTGATTTCACAGATCCGCTTGCCCTGCATGCAATCAAGATGATCCAGCGTGATCTGGTAGGATCTTATAACGGGGATATGGAAAAGAGAGATAACATGCATAATGCACAGTGTCTTGCCGGTATGGCATTTTCCAATGCACTGCTTGGTATCGTACATTCCATGGCACATAAGACCGGTGCTGCATTTGCGGATTACGGCGCACATATCATCCACGGTGCAGCCAACGCAATGTATCTGCCGAAAGTGATCGCATTTAACGCCAAAGATGAAACTGCAAAGAAACGTTATGGTGAGATCGCAGATTTCATGGGACTTGGCGGCGATTCATTAGACGAGAAAGTGGAACTTCTGATCAAATACCTGCGTGGTATGAATGATGATTTGAAGATCCCGCACTGCATTAAGAATTATGGTGCAGACAGTTATCCGACCGAGCAGGGCTTTGTACCGGAAGAAGTGTTCTTAGAGAGACTGCCGGAGATCGCAGCCAATGCGATCTTAGATGCATGTACCGGATCAAACCCGAGACAGCCGAGTCAGGAGGAGATGGAAAAGCTGTTGAAATGCTGTTACTATGACACGGAAGTAGATTTCTAGGATTTTTCGAAGCGGAGAATAAAAAGAAAAAGACAGACGGATTATTCCTGTTGGGTGGGAATGATCCGTCTGTTTTGCATTCATAGGAAATTACGTCCTATGAATGAAAACGCCCTCCGGGCGGGATGCGCACCTCGCGGAGGAGAAGAAAAATATTTTTGAAGTATGTACAGGCAGATAGTCTGCGGAGATATGATAGAAATGATTTCGCAAACAATTGAAAATAGTCGTATTGCGGTTATAATATAGAAAAGGTAATGTAACATAGCGGTACAAATGAAGGAGGAGTTTTAGTTTATGAGAGGAGGGATGAAAAAAGCTTTTACGGCATTGCTGGCTGCGACTGTTTTGGTTGGTGGGATGCCGGTAAATATGCAGGCGAATGTGATTGCAGAGACAGAAAAAACGGAATCGGCATCAGAGAAAGTAAATGAAAAATATGCGGATACGGAAGAACTGGATCTGATGGATCGTGAACGTCAGGAGACACAGGCAGGCGAACAGGAGAAACGGGAGAATATGGAGCAGCCAGAGTCGGAAGAAACAGAACAGCCAGACACAGAAGAACAGTCAGAGGAGACAGAGCAGCCAGACACAGAAGAACAGCCGGAGGAGACAGAGCAGCCAGACACAGAAACAGAACAGAAAGAAACAGAACTGTCGGAAATGGAAGAAGAAACAGAAGAACGGGAAGAAACTTCAATCAAGGGGGACGCAAGTGAAGAGCAGATTGCAGCGGAACAGAAGGCCTGGACTCTGATTAATAAATATGCAGACCCGGATTACTTTTTAACAGATCCTGAAAGGAATGCTATAACAGATGCCCAGTTTGAGGAATTAAGACAGGCTGCATTACAGGCTGTAGCCGGGTGTACTACACAGTATGAGAAAATAAAAGCGATTATGGCATTTGTTGCGGACAGAACTTATTATGATTATTACGCCTATTATAATAATAAGCCAAGTTATTGGTCACCGTATGAGGTGTACGAGCAAAAGCGTGCTATGTGTTCGGGTTATGCAAGCCTTATGAGAACATTGTGCATTTCCATTGGAATTCCGTGCATGGATTTAGAGGGGCATGCCCATGAATACAATGCTGTTTATGACAGTGAAAATGGAAAATGGATTTTTGCAGATGCTACATGGTGCAGCCGCAACTCTTATTCGGTAGATAAAGAATGGGAGTATCAGGGGTATTCTGACGGGTATTTTGACCTGTCCCCGGAGGAGATTGCAGAATTATCAAATCATCAGATATATAGAGTTGATGGCTTGCTGAAGGATGGATTGTATTACAGTCTGATTTCTTATAGATGGAGCAGAGGAAACTGGTATTTCGACTTAGCTGCTGTAAAAAATAAAAACATCCGTCAGGTAAAGTGTGGCGGATTTGAAGATATTGACGTGCTGGAAGTGAATGATGGAGCGGGTGTGTTTGCAGACTGCACGCTGTTGGAAGAAGCAGATTTGTCCCAGACAGGGATAACGGAATTGGAAGGAACATTTGAGGGGTGCAGTGCATTGGAAACGGTGAAATTGCCAGAGAATATAACGAAAATTGGATTTGGCACATTTACAGGCTGCAGTTCACTGGAGAAAATGGATTTATCCCAGACTTTGGTTACAGAAATAGGCGGTAGTGCATTTTCTGCCTGCAGTGGATTAAAAACCGTGAAATTCCCCAAAACATTAACGGTGATTGACAGTTATGCTTTTTTATCCTGTAAAAATTTAACGGGGGAACTTGATCTTTCCCAGACCGCGGTAAAAACAATTGGAATCTGTGCGTTTTATAAGGACGGCGGCGTGCTTGGGAAGATAAGGCTGTCAAAGACGATTACAGAGATTGGCAGCGAAGCATTTTCCTGGGAAACGACAGACGGACCTGAAAAAATATATGTAATAACCAGTCTCTCCAAAGATAAAATCAATGCAGAAGCATTTAAGAGGAATGTTCCGGTTGTCGTGTGTCCATATCTTTATCAAATAAAATTTGATGGAAATGGTGCAGCAAAAGGGAAAATGAGTGAGAAAGCATGTGCGGCGGGTCAGAAGGAAAAACTTTCAAAAAATAAGTTTGAAAAGAAAGGATATACATTTGCAGGCTGGAATACGCAGCCAGATGGGAAGGGAACCTTTTATGAGGAAAATGCCTATGTAAAAAATCTGACAAAAAAAGCAGATGAGGTCGTAACTTTATATGCCCAGTGGAAAGCAGCACAGTATCAGATTACATATAACCTGAATGGAGGCAAAAATAATAAGAAGAATCCCAAAACATATAAAATCACTTCAAAGACGATAAAACTTTCAAATCCGTCAAAAAAAGGGTATGTGTTTAAAGGATGGTATTGTGATAAAAAATGTACCAAAAAGGTAACCTCTATTAAAAAGGGCAGTACCGGAAAAGTAACACTGTATGCAAAATGGGCAAAGGAAAAGTACACCATTACCTACAAATTAAACGGAGGCAAAAATAATAAGAAAAATCCGAAAACATATACCATTACTTCAAAGATGATAAAACTGGCAGCACCAACAAGAAAAGGGTATGTGTTTAAAGGATGGTACCGTGATAAAAAATGTACCAGAAAGGTAACCTCTATTAAGAAAGGCAGCACGGGGAAAATCACACTGTATGCAAAATGGAAAAAGAAATAAACAAATCCAAAATGTTCCACATAACGGAACAAAGTTTTACATTGTGAAAATGTTACAAAAAAACAGGGAAAAACAGTAAAAAAAATGTTGCTATTTAGACAAAATATGTTAGAATAAATATGTGCGTTTTAGAAAGGCACATAACATGGCTTGATTATGGAAACAAATACGGTGTCCATAATTACATAGTAATTTATTTTAGGAGGAATTATCAAAATGGCAAACAAATGGGTGTATATGTTTAGCGAAGGCGACATGACCATGCGTAACCTGCTTGGCGGTAAAGGTGCCAACCTTGCAGAGATGACAAGCATCGGACTTCCTGTACCACAGGGATTCACAATCACAACAGAGGCTTGTACACAGTATTATGAAGATGGTCGTAAAATCAACGACGAAATCATGGCTCAGGCTATGGAAGGCGTTAAGAAAATGGAAGAGATCAACGGAAAGAAATTCGGCGATCTTGAGAATCCGTTATTAGTATCTGTTCGTTCAGGAGCAAGAGCTTCCATGCCAGGTATGATGGATACCATCTTAAACCTTGGTTTAAATGACGAAGTAGTTGCTGCAATGATCAAAGGTAATCCGGATCCTGCATTCGAGCGTTTCGTATATGACTCATATAGACGTTTCATTCAGATGTTCTCAGATGTAGTTATGGAAGTTGGTAAAAAATACTTTGAGCAGCTCATCGACAAGATGAAAGAAGAGAGAGGCGTTAAATTTGATATCGACCTTACAGCAGCTGACTTAAAAGAGTTAGCAGAGCAGTTCAAGGCTGAGTACAAGAATCAGTTAGGTACAGATTTCCCTTCAGATCCTGTTGAGCAGTTAAAACTTGCTATCGAGGCTGTATTCCGTTCATGGGACAACCCACGTGCAAACGTATATCGTCGTGATAACGATATCCCATATTCCTGGGGTACTGCAGTTAACGTAATGCCTATGGTATTCGGTAACTTAAATAACGAGTCCGGTACAGGTGTTGCATTTACACGTGATCCGGCAACTGGCGAGAACAAACTGATGGGTGAGTTCTTAATCAATGCACAGGGTGAGGACGTAGTTGCAGGTGTTCGTACACCTATGCCAATCGCTCAGATGGAGAAAGAATTCCCTGAGGCATATGCAGACTTCTTAAAAGTTTGTGAGACTCTTGAGAATCATTATCATGATATGCAGGATATGGAGTTCACCGTTGAGAACAAGAAGTTATACATGCTTCAGTGCCGTAACGGTAAGAGAACAGCTCCGGCTGCATTAAAGATCGCTTGCGATTTAGTAGACGAGGGACATAAGACTCCGGAAGAGGCAGTTGCTATGATCGATCCTCGTAACCTTGATACATTACTTCATCCACAGTTCGATGCTGCTGCATTAAAAGCTGCTACACCGATCGGAAAAGGACTTGGTGCTTCTCCGGGTGCTGCATGTGGTAAGATCGTATTTACAGCAGAGGATGCTGAAGAGTGGAATGCAAGAGGAGAGAAAGTCGTATTAGTACGTCTTGAGACATCTCCAGAGGATATCACTGGTATGAAAGCTTCCCAGGGTATTTTAACAGTTCGTGGTGGTATGACATCTCACGCAGCCGTAGTTGCACGTGGTATGGGTACCTGCTGTGTATCCGGATGTGGCGATATCGCTATGGACGAAGAAAATAAGAAATTTACATTAGCTGGCAAAGAGTTCCATGAGGGAGATTACATCTCAATCGATGGTACAACCGGTAACATCTACGATGGAGCAATTAAGACTGTTGATGCTACAATCGCTGGTGAGTTCGGACGTGTTATGGCTTGGGCTGATCAGTTCAGAACTCTTAAAGTTCGTACAAACGCAGATACTCCAGCAGATGCTAAGAAAGCTCGTGAGCTTGGTGCAGAAGGTATCG
>OGMH01000124.1_pt1 | contig 60614 bp, 53 predicted proteins | sample 1573191 | NCBI WGS metagenome assembly OGMH01 (sample SAMEA2581978, study PRJEB24529) | metagenome | biome: Human gut stool | place: China | collected 2011 | reverse complement strand
TTGGTCATATACCACCAGCCGTAATCATTCACCGCCATTCCCGTATAGTTCCAGTCTAATGCACCGTTGGTCATGTACCACCAGCCGTAGTCATTCACTGCCATTCCCGTATAATTCCAGTCTAATGCACCGTTGGTCATATACCACCAGCCGTAATCATTCACCGCCATTCCCGTATAGTTCCAGTCTAATGCACCGTTGGTCATATACCACCAGCCGTAATCGTTGGCTGCCATTCCCGTATAGTTCCAGTCTAATGCGCCGTTGGTCATGTACCACCAGCCGTAATCATTCACCGCCATTCCCGTATAATTAAAATCGATTGCTCCGTTGCTTACATACCACCAGCCATAGTCATTAGCTGCCATTCCGGTATAACTAAAATCGATTGTCCCGTTACTTACATACCACCAGCCGTACTCATTGGCTGCAAGTCCCGTATAATCAAAATCAATTGTCCCGTTACTTACATACCACCAGCCATACTCATTGGCTGCAAGTCCTGTATATCCATAATCCGGATTATCATTGCGGTAATACACCCAGTTATCACCATCATATATCAATCCATTGAGGCTTCCCAACGCATTTCCATTACTATCCACACCGTAAAAAGTTACATTTCCATCGCTATCGGATGTATACCACACTACGGTATCATTGATATATACCGGTTCACAATCTGAAAGCATTCCATTCATGGTATATACCGGACTGATCTGACTGCCGTCCGCATCAATATATGTATAATCTATTGCTCCGACTGACCGTTTTTGATAGGACCACATCACAAGATATTTATTATCATTTATCTTTACCAGATACGGAGTTGTTGCTGATAAATCACCTTCCAGATTCGTCAGCCAATTCACAAATGTATGTCCGTCTCTTTTTGACTTTCCGACAATGCATACGTTACGATAATCATGCCTGCTGCGGTCATCACTTGTATCTTCCTGATTAATGGAATTGGCTGCAACAAGATATGCACTGTCTGTGACCTCAAATCCACCTACGGATGCACCTGTAGCATTATCTCCGATTTCTCCCGTAAATTCAAAAAGGTCTGTCGATTTACAAGGATTTTTCCAATAATTCATATTGGAAATAAACTGACCATTTGTAAAATCTGTCTGGTATTCTGTCAGTACAATGCTTCTCGGATAGGCATCTCCATGATCCACTGCAACAAGATGGTTTCCTTCCGTTTTAATAAACTGGTTAAATGAGTGGCTCACATACCCGTATTTCGAATTCATAACATCCGTATAAGAATCTGTAATCTCCAGCTTGTTTTCATCAAACTGAATGGTTACATTGGCCTGATGACGAAGTCCGTCTGACGACAAATACATCTGATGACTGGTTCTTACAAAAAGATAGCCGTCCGCTTCTGTCATCCTTACACATCCTGCACGAAACGGAAGAAATGTGTTACAATCATACAATCCGGCTGAACCGATTCTGTTCCAGTTCTTGTCATACTTTGTAATTCTGTAACATTCCACCGTATCTGATTCTTCCTCATTTTTCTGTCCTGTTACAATATAGTAAGCATCACCGCCGCTGTAGAAACCGCCATATATAGGAAGTTCCGGGGCAAGCTGTCTGACACCTGTAACGTTATACTGTGAATCGTAATATTCAACATATATATTGCTTGAATCATAATCAGACTGTACACGCATCATATTCCCATTTCCGATATCTACAAGATAAGAACCAATCGGACTTGCACTTCTGGAATAATTATGCAAACGTGTTGCTATCTCAATATCTGATTTTGTGTTCACCGCAGCCTTTGCCGTAACAGATGTACCGCCTGTAAAAATGAGTGCAGCTGCCACCGCTGCCATGGCAAATACGCCTGTTGCAAATTTTTTCAACTTCATACACTATCCTCTTTTCCGGGCTGCTTTTACAAGCCCTGCTGACCCTATTATAGAATAGTCCGGAACAAAAAACAATATTGAAGTTCTGCTTTAAATGCATAAAAGATAAAATGCACTTATCCTCTGTACCGGTTCACTACCGCCATAAATTCCTGCTTCCTTGGCAGTGCCAGTCCTGCCGGAACATACGAAAGCCCACAGACCGATTCAATTCCGTCACGATGAATTTTTTCATAAAGTTCATCTGTTATCTGTAAAAGTGTCTTTTTACCGTCAAACAGGTGTTTCTGTGCATAAGCAAGCATATACCCCAGTGCATTTAACTGTTCTGAATCTACCAGCTGCTCAATATAACGGACATCAATATTTTCCTTATTAATACAGATGGTATCCAGTCCTGTTGTTTTGATTTTTACCCTGTCGTCTGCTCTTTTTGAAGCCTTCGGACAGCGCTTATGACTGCTCTTTTTATATGTCGGATTTTCGGACTGTGCCAGCGGAAATTCCTTTGCCTGTGTTTTTGCATATTCCGTAATATCCACCGGTTCGTAGCGGTTCATCTGAATAATCAGGTCCGCTTTATGAAAATACGAGCCGCAGCTTCCCGCTACAAGTATGGTGGAAATGCCTTCTTTTTCATAAAGTTCCCGCACCCTGTCTATAAACGGAATAATCGGCTCCTGACTGCCATGTACAACCCGCTGCATCAGCACATCACGAATCATAAAATTTGTTGCACTGGTATCCTCATCAATCAGCAGCAGCTTTGTCTGTGCTTCCACAGCTTCTGCTACACCTGCTGCCTGCGATGTACTGCCGCTGGCATCCTGCGTAACAAAATGTACCGTGTCTTTTCCGTTTGGCAGATTGCGGATAAACATGGAAATATCCACATCGTGAATGCTTCTGCCATCTTCTGCCCGTACCTTTACCGCGGTATCATCCGTCACCGTATATTCCCTGCCGTCCCCTGCAATATGATTGTACACACCGGCTTCCAGTGCCTTTAACAGCGTTGACTTACCGTGATACCCGCCGCCGACAATCAATGTCACGCCTTTTGGAATGCCCATGCCGGTTATCACGCCCGCATGCGGCAGGTGCATTTCAACACGCAGGGATTTAGGCGACTGAAAAGGAAATGCCTGCCGCATGGGACGGTCAGATACCCCGGACTGTCTTGGAAGCACTGCACCGTCTGCTACAAATGCCGCCAGATTTTTTTCTTTTAACTGTCTGCGCAGACATGCCGTATCTTCTGCAAGGTGGACTGCTTTTTGTAATTCTTTTGCCGGAACTGCCGAAAAATACAGCGTCTTTTTTACACACTCCGGCAGATATCCGAATAAAATCTTTTCCAGTGCTTTTGCATCAATTGTCCTTCCATGCGCCGGAAAACCAATTTCCAGCCGCACTGTCACACTGCCTGTATGATTATCCATCTGACACGCTGAGCGGGATAAAATTTCCTGTCCGCAGCGGCTTACAGATAATAAACCGCTTTTCCCCGAACCTTTTGCCTGAAAAGAATAGTTTTGAACTTCCCCTGCAAACAGGCGCAGCACAAAATCCTGCACTGCTGTACGCTTATCCTCTGTATCATAATATTCTTTTGGGAAACCGGCTTTCTGTCCCGACACTTCTATATGTACCTTTGACGGTGCTGCAAACGGATCTCCCTGCACATGGTCAATAGAGAGCATATATGCACCAAAGTCATACATTCCCTGCAATTCTTTATATGCCGGATACCCCCTGTGGTCTATTCTTGCCAGCATATTTTTTAAAACTTCCTGCGATTTCAAAATTTACTCCATTCTGACCTTTCTAAGCGTCTTATCTACTTATTAAATTCTTTTGCAATTTTTGAAATGTATAAAATAGAAGCTAAATCCCATGCTCCTTCAAATACAAAGACCACACCGATAAACAGCATAACCGCCGCTACCGTTGCAAACGGATTAAACAGGACAACAATTCCCAAAATAATCATAACTGCCGCACAGACTGCCTCAATCCACCAGCCACCGGCATCCAGCTTTCTAAAATCCAATGCATACTGCAATTTTAAAATACCGTCCACAATAATGATAATTGCAAAAACAGTGGTTAAGAATACTTCAATAATGCCCGGACGAATCAGAATATACAATCCAAAGCCTGCCAGTGCAACGCCCTGAACCAGTCCGAATGAACCAAGAATCTCATTATTTCTAAAATACGCAACCAGACGAACCACACCCCAGATACAAAGAACCGCACCCACACCGCGGCAGATGATATTACCCGAAGTATTCGGGAACAGAATCATAAAAATTCCCGCCAGCATCAGCACAATGGACAATCCTATCATTTCATTTCTAATTCCTTTAATTTTCTTTACCAAGCCTTCCATAAGTCATGCTCCTTCCTTAGGTTTCGCTGTCCTGGACTTTTGTCCCTGACATCTTTTTATCATTATAGCATAAATGCCATCCTTTGTTTGTTAAATTTTTCATAAACTTCAGGACAAAACCTCTGATAAGGAAGAAGCATCACCGCCTGCTGCAAGTTTACCGGAAACGGTGCTTATGGAAATTCCTCTGCTTACAGGGATTTATAGGTGCATGAAAACTTCTGCTTTGCTTCATCGACCTTTTTATCCTCTGCCTCCGGTGTCGGATAAAGTCCTCTTGTATGCATGGCATTAAAAACTTCTTCCTGAATCTTGTGTTCCTCAGACAGACAGTTTAAAATTGCCTCGCGCACAGTATCATGCACACATTCATTTGCATACGTGTTGTAATTATTGGTTGCCGTCTTTTCGGCTGTTAATGCATCCTGTAACACTTCCTTATCCGTATAAAGCTGTTCCATAACAAACCTCCGTTTTTCTTTTATTTTGTTTTAGCCAAGCTGCTTGTAAAGGGAATCAAAATGTTTCTGGTGTCTTTCTGAAATCTGTTCAAATTTATCCTTAATTTCCTCGTCTTCTGCATGGTTTGCAAGCATCTTAAACTTTTTGATGAGTAATTCTTCTTCACCTAAAAGGTCATTTAATGCCAGTAATTCTTTTTCTGAAATTGAATTCATCCCAGTTCTCCTTTTTTGATTGATTTGCAGCGCAAAATACATCTGCACCATAAGAGTATAACCATTCTTTGCTTTTTCACTCCCGAACATATTTTCACCTTTTCAGAATTTACCACTTTACGAACGTTTGTTTGTGTGTTATAATAAATCAAACAAATGTTCTAATTAAAAAGGGGAATGTTATGATTATTCAACAAGATATGGATTTGATGAAAAAGCTGACGATTCTTTCTGATGCTGCGAAGTACGATGCCGCCTGTACCTCCAGCGGTGTCGTTAAAAAAAATAACGGTGCGGGACTGGGCAATGCGAAAGCTTGCGGCATCTGCCACAGTTTCTCAGTCGATGGCAGATGTATTTCCCTATTAAAGATTCTTTTTACCAATGAATGTATTTACAACTGCCGCTACTGTGTGAACCGCTCCTCCAATGACGTCCTGCGTGCCACATTTACACCGGAAGAAGTCTGCCGCCTGACAATTGAGTTTTACCGCCGCAATTATATTGAAGGACTGTTTTTAAGTTCCGGCATTATCGTAAGCCCCGATGAAACGATGAAACGGCTTACCGAAACCGTGATGCTGCTGCGCACGAAATATCACTTTGGCGGCTATATCCACCTTAAAGGGATTCCCGGTGCTTCTCAAAGCCTGATTGAAACCGCCGGGTGGTATGCCGACCGCATGAGTGTGAATCTAGAACTTCCGACTGCTGATGGTCTAAAGACCCTTGCGCCGCATAAGAGCCGTAAAAATATCCTGACCCCGATGCGGCAGTTACAGCGTGGTATTCATGCCAGCCAGCTCGCACTGGGAATACAGGAGCCTTCCCATGGTTTACTTTCAGAAAATGCCCCTGTTCAGACCGGCTTATCCCACGGCACAGGCGTCCTGTCTGCTTCGGGATACCAGCCACCGCAGCGTTCTTTACAAAGACAGCAGCCCCGCTTTGTGCCTGCCGGGCAAAGCACGCAGATGATTATCGGTGCCACAAAAGAAACGGACTATCATATTGTGACCGTTGCAGAAGCCCTCTATCACAACTATGATTTAAAACGTGTGTTTTATTCGGCTTTTGTCAATGTCAATCACGATGAAGCCCTGCCGGCGCAGCCTGACGGAAAAGGTGTACCGCTCTTACGCGAACACCGCCTGTACCAGGCAGACTGGCTGATGCGATTTTATGGTTTTCATTCCGGTGAACTGCTATCTGAGGAAAAGCCGAATTTTAATGTTTTATTAGACCCCAAATGTGACTGGGCAATCCGGCACTTAGAGCAGTTCCCGGTTGAAATCAACCGTGCAGACTACTACACACTGCTAAGAGTTCCGGGTATCGGTGTCCGCTCTGCCCAGCGCATTGTAAAAGCCCGCCGCAGTGCCAGACTGGATTTTAAGGATATTAAAAAGATGGGTGTTGTATTAAAGCGGGCGCTTTATTTTATCACCTGCTCCGGCAGAACACTCTACCCAATCCGAATGAATGAAGATTTTATTACCAATAGAATTATCGGTGTTGAAGCCTTAAACCGGTATCAGATTGAACACCATGATAGCTACCGGCAATTGTCGCTCTTTGATGATTTTCACATGGATACACCATCATCTGACAAATAGAATGTTATCAATAAACAATGAAAGGAAGACCGCCTGATGTATACATCCAGACCCAAAGCACCACTATGCCCCGTTACCGTTTATCTTTGCGAAGATACCATTGACGGTATTTTTACAGCCATTTACCGTGCATGGGCAGACGGCACCAGCCATACTGATGTCCGTGTGCGCACCAACGATACAATGTCCTTATTTGAAACCTATATCTTTAGTGAAAGCGATGGAACCCTTGCCCGGAAAGTCCAGCGTTCTATCATCCAAAAGTTATCTATTGATATTTATGAAACCTGTTATCAGGCGATGCTTTCCGATGATGATAAAAAAGCTTCCACGCTGTATCACTTTTTACAAAAAGCCTTCCGCTGCGGCAGTAACATTTTAAACCGGCTTAACGACCCCGACGTTTTCCGGATTTTTGAACTGTCACGCACCGTCGGGCATGAAGCACACAAGTATCTTGGTTTTGTGCGTTTTGAAGAACGCAATGAAAATCTGCTGACAGCACGTATTCAGCCCAAATCAAATGTCCTGCCGGTGCTTGCCGCACATTTTGCCGACCGGCTGCAGCCTGAAAACTGGATTATTTTAGATACCATCCGCCGTTTTGCTGCAATCCACCCGGCTGGAAAACCTTATTTCTTACAATGGGGTGTGACAGAAGAAATGCTTTTATCCGTTCCGGTTTCAGACCATGAAAAAGACTGGGAGCAGCTCTGGTCCTGCTTTTTTAACACCATTGCGATTCAAGAACGTAGAAACACCGACCTGCAGCGCAGTCTTATGCCGTTACACTACCGCACTTATATGCCGGAAATCACAAAATAAGACAAATGGTAATATTTAATTCTGATTTTAGTGCAGGCGCAGACTGCGCTTTCCCGGCAGCTGCTTTTTATCAGACAGCAGCCATATCAGCCCATGTGCCAGCCTGCGCTCCACCTTGCACATATGTCCGCCGGGTTCATGGACAAAAGTAGTCTGCGCCACTTTCTGAAATGCTTCATATGTCCATCTGGTATCTTCTTCGATATGGCACATTGATGGATCTGTTGTATTCTTTTCCTTGCCGCCAAGACTGAAATACACACTATCTTTTATCCGCATTTCCTTTTCCTGCAATTTCTTTTCAATCTGTTCCCGGCAGTAGTCCTGAAATCCCGGATACCACAGTGAACCAGAACAGCTGATACAGCCCGCAAATCCCAGTTCAAAGTAATAATACAGTGCTGCAAGCCCGCCGAGCGAATACCCCAGTGTATACACCTCTCCCGACAGTGGAAAGCTTTCTTTTAAATACGGCAGTAACCGGTATTGTATAAAATCAAGATACTGCGGTGCATTCCCGGCAAATTCACGCCCCTGCAATGCCGTGGCATACCACGGTGAATAATCCGCATCCCATTCTATCGGACCATATAGTGCCAGCACAAACGGTCTGACTTTGCCCGCTTCTATCTGCGGCATAACTGCTTCTTTTAAGCTGTCATGCAGCTTTTGTGTATATTCTCCCACAAACGCAAAAACAAGCGGGAATTTCTCCCCGCCTGCCTCTGCCATGGAATGTTGCTGCTCCGTGCAAAACACCTCTGCCCTGCACATCTTTTCTTCCAATAAAAAAATCATACTACTCCTTATTTTTTCCACGTTCCCGGCGCAAGCAGTATCAGCATTGGGAATATTTCAAGCCGTCCTGCCAGCATATCAAAAATCAGCACGATTTTTGAAAACATGGAAAATCCTGCAAAATTCCCGGTCGGTCCAACGACATTTAAGCCCGGTCCGATATTGTTAAAGGTCGCCGCAACCGCTGTAAAATTCGTCGTCAGATCAAACTTATCAAAACTGATTAACAACACGGAAAGCATATAAATAAAAATATATGCAATCAGATAAATATTAGCTGAACGTATTGTATCATGATCCACTGCTTTGCCATCACATTGAATTACTTTCACGCTGCGCGGATGAATCAGCGTGGATAATTCTTTTCTCAATGTTTTAAAATAAATAATATATCTCGATACTTTCATACCGCCGCCCGTACTTCCCGCACAGGCACCGATAAACATCAATACAACTAGTATCGACCTTGAAAAATTCGGCCATAAATTGAAATCCACTGTTGCAAAACCGGTTGTTGTCATCACGGACGCAACCTGAAAAGCTGAATGATGCAGGTAATAAAACGGGCTTCCCCCCTGTACAATCGTAAGGTTGGCTGCAATCATCAGCGTTGCGGCTGCAAAAATAATCAGATACCAGCGTACTTCTTCCATTGCAAAAGCTTCTCTTACTTCTTTCACCAGCAGAAAGAAATAAAAATTAAAGTTAATGCCAAAAAGCACCATAAAAATCGTGACGACATTTTGCAGATACGGACTAAAACTGCCCATACTGTCATTGTAAACACCAAAGCCACCGGTACCTGCCGTACCGAATGCCGTACAGATGGAATCAAATAAAGACATTCCGCCTGCCAGCAGTAACAGCATTTCAATCACTGTCATTGTCAGATAAATCCCATAAAGTGTCATTGCACTCTTTTGCAGCTTTGGCAGCAATTTGCCAAACTTCGGTCCCGGACTTTCCGCACTCATCAAATAGACTTCTGAGCTGCCTCCAAGAGGCAGAATTGCCAGAATAAATACCAGTACACCCATACCGCCAATCCAGTGTGAAAAACTCCGCCAAAACAGCATACACTTTGGCAGGCTCTCTACCTCCGGCAGAATACTCGCACCGGTTGTTGTAAAACCGGATACAATTTCAAACATTGCATCAACAGGATTGGGAATCACACCACTTAATACAAATGGCAGCGCACCAATGATACTTAATACAATCCAGCTTAATGAAACAGACACAAAGCCTTCTTTTGCAAAAAAGGAACGGTTTCCGCTTTTCCTATGGGTCATATGCGTTCCCACCACCAGACAGGCTGCCCCGCATACCGCAAAATATATGCCGCTGGACTCTCCGTAAATTAATGCTATTATTACCGGAATCAACAGAAATGCCCCCTCAAAACGGATGACATGTCCTAAAATTGTTCTAATAATTGAATAATTCATCTTTCTTCACCATTCTGCTGCAAATGCAGCAAATTTCAGATTCAAACTAATCTTCATTTCAAATCACGTTGCTGTTATTTTAAAATGTCTGACAGACGCTTTAAACCAAGATGGGTCGTTACCACAATCACGGAATCTCCCTCCAGCAGGCAGTCCTGTCCGCTCGGTGTAATAATCCTGCCGCCACGGTTAATACAGCACAGCAGCAGGTTCTTTTTTAATTTTAAATCCTGCAGCTGTACTCCTGTCAGTCCCGGTGTGTCACAAACAACAAACTCCAGTGCTTCCACACGGTTATCCATCAGTCTGTACAGTGTTTCTATGCTATTATTACTCTTTGAATTTTCCATTGCGCGCACATACTGTAAAATAAATTCTGTCGTAATAAACTTTGGTGAAACGACACTGCCAACATTTAATTCTTCACTGACTTCTTCAACACGGATTCTATTGATTTTAACAATATTTTTAGCATTGGCAACCTTTTTTGCATGCAAAGATAAAAAGAGATTTTCCTCATCAAATCCGGTCAGTGCAACAAAGGCATCTGTTGCCGCAAGATCTTCTTCCTCTAAGAGCTTATTGTCCGTTGCATCTCCATGAATAATCATCGTCTTTGGCAACAGACCGCTTAAAAGTTCACAGCGCTTACGGTTCATTTCAATGATTTTCACCCTTTTATTTGCCTTATTCAAAATCTTTGCAAGATAATAAGACATTGTACCGCCGCCGGCAATCATTACATTTTTAATATTTCTTGTGTGGATTCCAACCTCTTTGCACATCTTATCAACCTCAGCAAGGGGCATAATTACGGAAATATTATCGCCCTTCTTTAAGACAACATCTCCGCTTGGAATGATAATTTCATGATTTCTTTCAATCACACAGATTAAAAAACTTCCTTTAAATGCGCCGCCCACATCAGCAACCTTCATATCTGCAAGCACAGAGCCTTCCGGAATCAGAAAACGAATCATATTCACCCGGTTGTTTGCAAAAGAATCCACTTCCATCGCAGACGGAATCTGAATCAGTCTTGCAATTTCAACTGCCGTTGCCCATTCCGGATTAATTGTCAGCGACAATCCCATTTCCTGCTTAATAAACTGAATATCTTCATTATATTCCGGGTTACGCACTCTTGCCACGGTATGACAGTTTGATGCTTTTTTTGCAATCAGACAGCTGAGCAGATTAATCTCATCACTGTCTGTCACAGCAATAAATAAATCCGCATGCTCAATTCCTGCCTCTTTTAATGTGGAATATACGGTACAATTTCCTTCAATAACCTGTACATCAATCATTCCCATTACCTTTTTTAATAATTCCGGTGCCGTATCAATAAATGTTACCTCATGTCTTTCTCTGACAAGCTGTTCTCCCAGGGTTGTGCCTACTTTTCCACAACCGGCAATTATAATATTCATTTTAATCCGATACCCTTTCCCTTAACCTCTTCAATATTAGCGCTATGAGTGGCATGCCACTTTTTGTTATATAAAAAATAGCTGTATGCTATGTATTATAACAGATTTCTTAAATAACTCAACAGATTTCTTATTTATAAACTGCAAAAAGTACCCGAAAACACTTCCGGATACTTCTTACTTTATGGTATTTTATTTTTGTTTCCTTACTCTGCTTCTGTCCACAGTCCGTCTGCATTCAGACGATCCCAGTCTACTTCCAGTACGGTTACCATATGCCCCCTGTAACCCATCTGTTCTTTTTCCAGGATATATTTTTGTTTCAAAAGATTATCTAATGCAAGTTTAACCTTCTCATATGGAACATGATTATATTCCGAAACACTCTTTACTGTTTTTCCGTATGTGACCGTCGTTTTCGGTTTATTCCGCAATCTGTTTAAGCTTGTCAGAATTAATTCGTTATAATGATTCTTTTCCTGTGACTGTCTTGGCATCTCCACATAACTGGTTGCCTCTGATTTCAACCTGTTGCTGAATCCGTATTTCACACCATAAATAACTACCTTTTTTCCCAACTCTTTCAAATACTGTACAACTTTTGTAAAATGTGCATCCCCTGTAAATAAAACATAAACTTCTTCGTTTTCTTTATCTGCAACGCTTCTATATATAGCATCCAGCATAATCACATCTGTAAAATCCTTATCTACGCCGTCTTTTTCACTCGCTGTATGAATTACATTTTTAGTCAGGCTTTTCAAACGTTCTAAATCCATGCCGATATTATACTTTGAAAAATCTCCAAATATATACAATCTGCTGATTTCATATTCATCTTCCAGTTCTTTTAACCATTCTTCAATATTGGGTTTCATCTGAAAATTGTTGCGATAGCCATAATACCAATGCTCATAATCTACAAAAATTGCTGCCTTCGGCTTTCCGCCTTTTTTCTTAAACCAAAACACTTCTTCACCCCCTTTAATTTGCTCCCATAAAATACCATACGTATTAATCATACTAAATTTGTATGTAAAAATCAAATAAATTTGCACAAGGCATTTTCACCCCATGCAAATTTATTTTTCATATAAGCCTCATTTCTGAACGGCTTTGCCGCAAAGCGATTTCTCATCTGCCCTCAGGGCTATTAAACTTCATCAATCGCCTTGCCGATATCATGACGCATATACTTATTGTCGAAGTTAACCCATTCTGTTGCTTCATAAGCATTGGCACGGGCTTCCTTTAACGTCTTTCCGGTTGCCGTAACACCTAATACACGTCCGCCGTTTGTAACAATTTTTCCGTTTTCGTCAAATTTTGAACCGGCATGGAACAGATAATATCCGTCCTTGTCCTTGAAATTTTCCATTCCCGTAATTTCAAAGCCCTTTTCGTATGCCAGCGGATAACCGTCAGATGCCAGTACAACACAGACACATGCATTGTCTTCAAACTGTAAGTCAATCTGATCAAGTGTGCCGTCAATGCAGGCTTCAAATACATCAATAATATCATTCTTCATTCTCGGAAGAACAACCTGTGCTTCCGGATCACCGAATCTTGCATTATACTCTAATACCTTCGGTCCTTCCGGTGTCAGCATCAATCCGAAGAAAATAACACCTTTAAACGGTCTTCCCTCCGCTTTCATTGCATCTACCGTTGCCTGATAAACATACTTCTTACAGAACGCATCCACTTCATCTGTATAGAACGGACTTGGTGAAAAATTACCCATACCACCTGTATTTAAGCCCTGATCGCCGTCTTTTGCACGCTTGTGATCCTGCGCAGAAGACATAATCTTAATCGTGTTACCGTCTACAAACGAAAGTACTGACACTTCACGGCCTGTCATAAATTCTTCTACGACAATGGTATTGCCTGCCGAACCAAATTTCTTATCTAACATCAGTTCGTTGACACCAGCCATTGCATCTTCCTTTGTTTCACAAATTAAAACACCTTTACCGAGTGCCAGTCCGTCTGCTTTTAACACAATCGGATACTTTGATGTTTCAAGATATTTTTTGGCTTCTTCCGGTGATGTAAATGTTTCATAAGCCGCTGTCGGAATATGATACTTCTTCATCAAATCCTTTGAAAATGCCTTAGAACCTTCCAGAATCGCTGCATTCTTTCTCGGTCCGAACACTCTTAAACCTTCTGCTTCAAATACATCAACAATACCGCCGACTAACGGATCGTCCATACCGACAACCGTCAGGTCAATCTGATTGTCCTTTGCAAAGGCTGCCAGCTTATCAAATTCCATTGCTTTGATGTTGACACATTCGGCAACTTCTGCAATTCCTGCATTTCCCGGCGCACAGTAAATCTTTGACACCTTACTGCTCTTTGAAATCTTCCAGCAGATTGCATGCTCTCTGCCGCCGCCTCCTACTACAAGTACTTTCATCTTTTACCTCTCCAATATTCTTATTTCTGATTTGCTATCATATTAATGGCAGCAGGAAGCAGTTTCCACTCTGCCTGTTCCATTACACGTTTCTGAAGGATTTCCGGTGTATCGCCTTCTTCTACCATAACAGGCTTCTGCGCGATAATTTCTCCGGTATCCATTCCCTCATCTACATAATGAACGGTTGCACCTGTTACCTTTACACCTTTTTCAAGCACCGCTTCATGCACGTGCAGACCATAGTAGCCCACACCGCAGAAAGATGGAATCAGAGAAGGATGGATATTAATAATCCGGTGGCTGTACTGGTGTACCATTTCTTCCGGAATCTTAACAAGATACCCGGCCAGAACGATTAAATCCACCTTCAGCTCATTGATCTTTTCAAGCAGCGCCTTATGAAAATCTGCTCTGTCTGCATAGTCCTTCGGAGAAATGCAGAGTGCTTCAATCCCGTTTTCCTTTGCTCTTGTCAGCGCATATGCATTGGCATTGTTGCTGATAACTGCTACAAGCTCTGTATTGGTAATTGTACCGTCTTTTACGGCATCAATAATTGCCTGGAGATTTGTTCCGCCTCCGGAAACCAGAACTGCAACTCTTAGCATACAGTTACTCCCTTCTCACCGGCTTCTACACGACCGATTACGTAACCTGTTTCACCTGCTTTTGCAACAGCGGCTAACACCTTGTCTGCATCTGCCGGATCAACAGCAAGTACCATACCGATACCCATGTTAAAGGTATTGTACATCATCTTTTCTTCGATTTCACCGTCATTCTGAAGCATCTTAAAGATTGCAGGTACTTCATAGCTGTTCTTTTCGATGACTGCATGTACACCGTCATGTAACATTCTAGGAACATTTTCATAAAAACCACCGCCTGTAATATGACTGCAGCCCTTAATCTTTACACCGGCATTTTTAATTTCTTTTAATGTCTTTACATAAATCTTTGTCGGAGCAAGTAATGCTTCACCTAAAGTTTTTCCTAATGCATCATAATATGTATTTAATGCTTCTTCTGTAATTTTAAATACACTTCTTACCAGAGAAAATCCATTGCTGTGTACACCGCTTGATGCAATACCGATTAAAGTATCCCCGGCTTTGATGTCTTTTCCTGTAATTAAATCTTTTTCATCTACAACACCGACTGCAAAACCTGCAAGGTCATATTCGTCTACCGGATAAAATCCCGGCATTTCTGCGGTCTCACCACCGATTAATGCACATTCGGACTGAAGACAGCCGTCTGCAACCCCTTTTACAATCTGTGCAATCTTTTCCGGTTCATTCTTACCGCACGCAATATAATCTAAGAAGAATAACGGTTCACCGCCTGCACATGCAATATCATTAACACACATTGCCACGCAGTCAATGCCGACTGTATCATGCTTATCCATTGTGAAAGCAAGCTTTAACTTTGTACCGACACCGTCTGTACCGGATACAAGTGTTGGCTTTTCCATATCCTTAAACTTATCCATTGAAAATGCACCTGAGAATCCTCCCAGACCGCCAAGCACCTCCGGACGCATGGTCTTTGCCACATGCTCCTTCATTAATTCAACTGATTTGTAACCGGCTTCAATATCCACACCTGCTTTTTTGTAATCCATTTTTTTCTCCATTCTGCTGCCTTGCAGCTTAATTTTTCTGTAGCGTTCAATCTATAATTATTTTGTATAATTCTTATAACCGACTTCCTGAAGGTGCGCATCTTTTTTCTGTACGCTTTCCTTTAATCCCGCAGAATAATCCTTTAACTTTGAAAGAAGTTCTGCATCGGATGTTGCAAGAATCTTCGCTGCAAGAAGTCCTGCGTTGGCACCGCCGTTAATGGCTACGGTTGCAACCGGAATACCGCTTGGCATCTGTACAATCGAATAAAGAGAATCCCTGCCGCCTAAAGAAGTGGTGTGCATTGGAATACCAATGACCGGCATCGGAAAAATTGCCGCACACATACCCGGTAAATGTGCTGCCATTCCTGCACCTGCAATAATGACCTTAAATCCCTTTTCTTCTGCTGTCTTTGCATATTCAAAGAATACATCCGGTTCTCTGTGTGCCGAAATGATCGTCATCTCATAAGAGATTCCCAGCTGTTCAAGAATATCTGCTGCCTTTGCCATAACTGGCATATCAGAATCGCTTCCCATCACAATTCCTACTTTTGCCATAACTTGATTCCTCCATTCTGCCGGTTCATACCTGCATTTTGATTTTATTTGTAGTATTATTTAATTGTACTTTGTTTTATATTTTCCGTCAATATCTTAATCCAAAAACTGTTATTTTAAAAACGGTTTGTTTAATTCTTCACAGCCTGCAAGTACAAATCTGCCGTTTTCAATAATGACGGTTTCGCTGCCATCTTCCGATACTGCCGAAATACTGCCGATTTCATCATACGGAATTGTAATGTCCGTATGGCAGTTAAAATACGCTTTTTCCGGCTCGGTCTTTCGCAGTATGGAAATTTCATTATCCCGTGAAATAATTTCCTTACCGTTCGGATTGTATACAATATTGTCCTCCGCTCTGGAATAACATGTATCACCGATTGCAAAATGCGGTCCCATTTTTTCCACAATAAGAATCGGCAACTTGTATACAATGTCGTATTGATTTGCCATCACATACGCTGTTGTATTCGTTCCGATTGCAAATTCACCGATTGGCAGGGTGTCATGGTTCAATAACACATTTTCTTTAAAATACTGTCTGCCTTTCTGTGCATCATCAAAATTATCACAGGAATAATCCGTGACCATACCATCTTTAAAAGACACCTTTAAATTAATAAATTTCAAATCATTCAGATAAACACTGCTGACATTTAAAATGCCTTCTGTTCCTTTTAAAACGGGAGAGGTAAAGACTTCTCCCAACGGAATGTTGACATCGGCAAGACAGTTTTCAAAAATCGTTTCCTTCTGCGGATTGGTGATTTTCTGCAGAGACACACGCATATCCGTCTGATTATTACCACATCCTTTGACATGCACGTACTCCGCGCTATCCAGAGCATCAATAATCGTCTGCTGGATTTCCTTATACTGATTGTAGTCGAGGGTATTAATCCGCACGATTTCATGAAAGATTTTTTCATATTCGTCCGCATTTTCACTGATTTCCGGCAGCGGGTATGCAATAATCGTAAAGCTTCTTTCCTCACCTTTAATATATTTGTTGACAACTGCCGAAGACTCGCTGTCATATTTTACAGAAAGCTTCTGCTGTTTTTCATCTAAATGCAGGGCTTCTTTTTTATCTTCCGGCTCAAACGGATTTTCGCCGAACACTTCCATGACCGCAGGACCGCCAAAAACTGCCGCTGCTTCCTTATGCTGTTCATATGCAAAGCGGAGTGCCCCAAGCTTCCTTTCAACAAACTGCGCATCCAGGTAGAGTGCATTGTCAAAACGATGGTCGTAGTCCATCTGCTTGTTCGGGCTGGTTGCGTAATAACCGATTTTGTGGTGCATGCGCTTATTGATAGAATGCTGTGCCGCACGATATATCGTCGTCTTTAAGCCCATCTGTTCAAACTGACGGATTTCCTCTCTTACCAGCCGTTCAAATCCGATGCAGTAACGGATATTAACCAGTTTCTTTTTGCTGATATCTTTATTGCCCAGTTCAAATCCGATGCGGTATCCTTCCGTAAAGGTCGATGCCATTTGTTCAATCTCTGTCTGGGAAAGCGTATTTAAAAATGCTGCGGTACGAAGTTCATTTTCCGTAATATACTCACCATACCGGTATAAATATCTCAAATCCGTCAAATCGCTGTCCATAATAATGCGCACCGCAAAATCCAGCGACGGGTCTAACTGCTCCCGCACCCTGTACTCGATAAAATCATCGCTGTAATCACTCATATACCAGTAAATGGAATCCTTTAACTGTGCCGCAATATTTTCACCGTCCTTGCAAATGCAGTAACATTCAACAAAAAGTTCTAACAATACCGTAAAATCAGCTTTACGCTGTTCTGCTGCAAACACGATACACCCGCGCAGTTCTGTATACAAAAACGATAAAATCCTGCCTATGTCTTCTCCAAGCCGTGCACAGGCATAAGACGGATTGGCAAAGCTGTTATCATATTGTTTCCCGATAATGTCTTCATACAAAACCGTATTCCAGTGCTGCAATTCTTCCAATGGCAGTTTATCATATCCACCGGCTTTTCTTTTCTCATTCCATTTATCCACAAGTAAAAGAAATTCTGCCGTGTACGTAAAATATGCTGCCAGTCCGGCATCTTCTATCTCTGAATTTTCTTTAATTTCCGCAATACGATCAATTGCCAGACCGTATCGTTCCTTCAGATTATCTTCAAACATTTACAAATCCTCACTATTCACACTATGCCCATCATCAGCACTGCTACCATAAATATTGCAAAAATACCACACATCAGGGAACCTGCTCTTGAAAATGTATAAAACTTATCTTCTTCTTTAAAGCTTAACAGTCCGATAACCAACCCAATAACAGAAAGCATGAAACTGAGCAGTCCAAGGCTTCCTACCTCGAGTCCGGCATTTCCTTTTGCCTGGAATGCAATATAAATGCCATAGCCAAACGACACCAGTGCCGCCAATCCCATGACTGTTGATATCATGCCCCCCAAGGCCTGGCTTTTATCCGAAAATTTATATTTATTAAAAAGTTTCATGATTTTTTCCTTTTCCTATGAAACTGACACATTTTTTTGTAACACAAAAACGTGAGATAGCCCAATACACCACCGAGTGTATTGAGCATTAAATCATCTACATCAAAACTTCCCACTTTAGATACAAGCTGAATCAGTTCGATTGCAAGACTTAACCCGAATGTATACAGCATACACCCAAAAAACTTAATCCGATGGTCTGCAATCAGCGGCAGGCAGAACCCGAATGGCATAAATGCTACCACATTTCCCGCAATATTGGCAAGCACCGCCGTCAGACCAAGCTGCCAGAAGTGATTAACAAACCGCTTGATTTCTTTAAATGGTACAAGATTATACCGGTACGTGCGTGATACATCCGTCCTTCCGAGAATTTCCGCAAAGAACATAAAATATACCAGTGCAGCAATATACGCAATAAAAATCAGCCATTTCAATGTCTTTTTCATTTTTCTATTTTTCACACAATGCCCATACCTTCCTGATACGCTTAAAATAATGTGTCGGATTTATGTGCCAGAAGTCTTGCACCATTTACAATCAGCAAAACTCCTGTTGTAACACCACATACAACTGAAATAATGCCAAAAACAATATTCCCGGCGCCAATTGACTTGATTTTTTTATATAACTTTTCGTCCATACTACTCCTCATTTATTCAATTCTTCGATAAAATCAGTATTGTGACACCTGCGGCACAATACTGTTGTATGAACAAGCTTTCGTTTATGGCTTGTTCATACTTCTCCTACTTATTCCGCTACTAATTCCTTATGCTTCCTTCGCACCGTATTCTTGGTAATACTTGTCAATGGCAGCCTTAATTTCATCATCAATAACCACCTTGCCGTTACAAGGCTTGTTGTACAAATGTTCTACAACGTCTGACATGCTGACAATTGCATTTGCCGGAAAGCCGTACTTTTCCTGAATTTCAACAAGGGCACTCTTTTCGCCTTTGCCACGTTCCATTCTGTTTAAAGACACCATTAAGCCTTTGATTGTCACATCGCCCTGTGCCTGAATAATCGGAAATGTTTCTTCGATGGATTTACCGGAAGTTGTTACGTCTTCAATAATAACTACTTTATCTCCGTCTTTAATCGGGCTGCCCAGTAAGATACCTGCATCGCCGTGGTCTTTTGCTTCTTTTCTGTTAGAGCAGTAACGGATTTCTTTACCGTAAAGTCTGTGATATGCCATGGTTGTTGCCACGCTTAACGGAATACCCTTGTAAGCCGGTCCGAACAGCACATCAAAATCATCACCGTAGTTATCGTGAATTGCCTTCGCGTAATACTCACCCAGCTTTTCAAGCTGTGCACCCGTTACATAAAGTCCTGCATTCATAAAAAACGGGGACTTTCTGCCGCTCTTTAAAGTAAATTCACCAAACCGCAACACATTGCAGTCTACCATAAATTCTATAAATTCCTGTTTGTACTGTTCCATAATCTATAAAGCCTCCTGTTTGTAATACTTTTAACAATTTTTAATATCTTTTTAATGTTGGCGACAAAAGGTCACTCACCCACCTATAAGCAGACTTATGTGGTTTTAGACCTTCTGACCCTGACATTTCTTTTTATTCTAGCATAAATTTCCCGGTGTTTCAATATATGGTTGTTTTTGGAAGAAAAAGGGCAATTTGCAATACAAACTGCCCAATCAATATATGCAGCCGAAAAGAAAGCCTGTTTCTACACCCGGCCGGCATACTCTTATACGATAAATTTTTCAACCTGTGACTTTAATACATCTGCCGATGCATGTGCCTTAGAAGCTTTTTCTTTAATATCTGACGATTTTTCAACCACAACAGTTGTCTTTTGTGCAATATCCGTTGTACCGGAAGCTCCCTCCGATGCCGCCTTACTTACATCACCAATACCATTCATTACCCCACTGATGGAAGCAAGCAATTCTTCTGAAGAGGCCGAAAAATCCGTAACCAGTTCGTCAACCTTTTGCGCATCATCATTATACGAATCTGCCATTTGTGAAAAGTCATCCAGATTCTGTACAACATCTGTTCCGACAAATTCAAGCAGTCTTGCAGAATCCCCTGCAAGATTATCAACCGCACCCACAACACTTTGTGTTACTTCCTGAATATTAGAAACCGTTTCCTTGGACTGTTCAGCAAGTACACGAATCTGCTCGGCAACAACCGCAAAGCCTTTTCCGGCTTCTCCTGCCCTTGCCGCCTCAATGGATGCATTAAGAGCCAAAAGATTCGTCTGTGCCGTAATCCCCATAATAGATTCTGCCAATATGCCAATCTGGTCTACGATTTTAATATCTTCCAGTGCCTTTGTCAGATGGTCACTAATGTCTTCATGAATTTCATGTGTATGTTCATATTTTTTCTGCGTTGTATCCTTAATCACAACTGCACGGTCACGGATACTGTCTGCTTCAAGCGCACCATCCTGTGAACGTGTTGCAATGCTTTTCGCTGCCGTTTCAATTTCATGTGACATTGCATCAATCTGCTGTGAGGATGCCGCTGTTTCTTCCATGGCTGCTGCCAGTTCCTGTGTTGTGGCTGACACCTCTTCAATTTCATGGTCAAGGGACCGGACATTTTCATCAATCTCCTCAACCATACCGCTGATATTCGATGCTTGGCCTTTTACCTCACCAATCAGTGTACCTACTTCACAACGCATATTTTCAAGAAATACCGAAAGCTGCCCGAAATCGTCTTTTCTCTTTAAAAGTGCCGGGGCAGTCGGCTGTGAAAAATCTCCCCGCCCCATTGTCTTTATAGAAACTACCGCTTTCTTTAACGGCACGGTAATACTGCGTGTAATGACAATCAGCAGGATAATCAGTAAAACTTCAACTGCAATGACCAGACCAATAAAAATTCCTTCCCTGCTGAGCACATAAGCCGCATATTCTGACCGTATACCATCTATTTTTTCATCAATATAATCCGTATAATTTCCTGTTCCGATAACCCATTCAAATGGTGCAAATGCTTTGCTGTAAGAACGTTTAGGCTGATTATCGGTTTCACCCTCCTTCGGATAAACATAGTCTGTAAAGCCTCCATCAGCCTGCTTTCCTACACGGATAATCTCTTTTACCATTTGATAACCGTTGCCATCCTTTGTTTCCAGACGATTCGTGCCTTCTGTCTGACTGCCAAGCAGCACAACATTGGTTCCATCATACTGATCAACCCAGAAATAGCCGCCATCCCCATATCGGAGCTGACGTATCTCATCTGCTGCCAGTTTTTTTGCCTCTTCTCTGGTATACACCCCTGCTTCATACTGTGTGTAAATGTTCTGGCACAATGAAATCACATTGTCAACCTGATTCTGAATCATCTCATCATAAGATGCACGCTTATCTGACTCTATCGTTTCCAGTGCCTTTGTCTGCATCGCCTTCATAGATTCTGTCGAAAAAACAACACATGCCGTCATTGCCAAAAATGCGGCCAGCATTACAATAATCAGCTTTGTTCTTACCTTTACATTATTCATACTCTTTACCTCTTTCCCCATAATAATCCTGCTGTCATTGTTTCCCGTTCGTCCTTACTCACATGCATTTTCAATGTACAGACCACACACCGGAATCCAACGTACAAAAATGCATTTGTCCTTCCCAGGTTTCTGTCTCCCATCACGTACAATCTATATTTATTATGTCACTTTTTACACACTTCGTCAATTATTTATCATTATTTATTTTTTCCCTTCTTCCACCAACTGTCCAAGCTGCGCTGCTGCTGTTCCCGGCACATATTTTTCCTGACACTGAATCATTTTTTTGCGGTTTTCCTGTTTTTGTAATGACAGAACTGCCGCGGTCAGCTCCTCTTTGGGATTGGTGACTGCCAGTGCCATGCCTGTCTTTTTAAAAAACTGCATATTCTTTGTTTCACAGCCTGGAATCGGACAGATGTGAATCAGTGGAATCCGTGCAGCGGCGGCTTCCGTGCTTGAAAGCCCACCCGGCTTTGTAATAAAGATACTGCCTGCCTTTAAATACAGCGGCATCTTATCAGTATATCCGACCAGTTCAATTTTGTCCGCATACCGCTTCTGCAGCCGGCTGTACAGCTGCTGATTGTTTCCACAGACCATAATCAGCTTACATTTATGCAGGGAACGCACACGGTAAAGAATTTCCACGACTTCCTCCAACGCACCGGCACCCATGCTGCCGCCCGCAATTAATAAATACTCCTTTGCAGGATCCAGCCCCAGCTGTCTTTTGGCTTCTTCCGGTGAAATGCGCTCTACACCCGTGTCCGCCGTCGGTATCCCAAGCGGATATAACTTTTCTTTTGGAATTCCGTATTTCCTGAATTCCGGTATCAGCTTTTCTGACGGAATCACAACATCATCGCAGTCGGTTTCTTCCGTAAACGGAATACATGCATAATCGGTAGCCACAAAAATACTTGGCGGCACTTCCATCCCCATTTTTTTCATATTTGTGATAATCTCCGCCGGATATAAATGCGGTGTAATGATGACATCTGCCGGATGTCGTAAAAGATACTCCTGTAAAATATATGCCATTTTACGGTTAATATAATAAACCGGTGACGGAAACGGCAGACGGCGGTATAATTCTCCCAGCCGGTATACGAATCCGAAAAGCGTGCTGTTTTTCTGTACCAGACCGATATACACTTTATCAATCACACCCGCCAGTCTGTTACTTTTTAGCTGGTAAGGATTTATCATTACCACCTGATGTCCCTGTTTTTGGAGCTGTTTTTGGACTGCTGCCCCTGCGGCATTATGTCCACCGCCTGTTCCGCAGGATAAAATTAAAACATTCATCGGTATCACCTCTTTATCCACAATAACTGAAATGTCATTTTTTCACGTTCTTCCTGGCTCATATGCATTTTAAGCAGTATCAGCAGCGATATCAATCCTACACCGATATGCACGGCTTTGGGCAGATTAGTCTCTGAAAATACAATGATGAGCCAGTTTACAATGTATACCGCTACGGTCCGGTAAAAGTTCGGTGAAATCTGTATTACCAGTGAAAAGAATAAAAAACACACCGCAAGAGAAAGTACCGGATACCACATCGGTATCAGTCCGAGCAGACTGCCAAAACTGACTGCAATTCCCTTTCCGCCTTTAAAATGATGCCAGACAGGGAAAATGTGTCCCGCTACCGGTGCTGCCAGCACCAGTGCCAGTCCGTTGCTTTCTGCTAAATTCATCTGTGTCATGTGAACATAGGCATAAACCGGGACAAAGCCCTTTGCCATATCAAAAATCAATGTGCAGATTCCGCACCAGAACCCGCCGTATAAAAATGCGTTTGCCGTTCCCGGATTGGCATCCCTGCTCTGCTCAATTGCATTTTTTCTACCAAAAATTCCGCAAAATACTTCCGCATATAATACACTGCCGGATAAATATCCAATCAATGCATATATTACCGCATATGGCATCTTTTTCCCTCCTGATTACGCTCTGATATTTGTATTTTCATTATGGCACTTCCCGCCTTTTTCGTCAATTCTTTATCAGACTCACGGCTTTAGAAAAGCAGGGTCTGTCCACTTGGACATTCCCTGCTTTTGTTGTTGCCTGATATTTATTTAAAAATATTTTTAATTTTTTGCAGACTGATACGCACTCGTATATGCCGCCTTTATGGCATTGCTGGACTTTGTCGCACCCGATACACCATCCACACCACTGACACCGCCATTTGCAAGAATCGCTCCCGGAACTTTGGCATTTGCCTGTGAGAAAAACATTTCATCTGCGCCTCCTGCCGTTGCCGATGCGGATACGCCTGTAACGGCATCACCGGAAATTGTCACAACAACCGTAACCATGTATCCGTACGTATCGCATACGGCAGTTCCCGTATAATCGCCGTCCGCCTTAAATGTCCTCGGCGCCTGCGTTGCCGCCGGTGCGGCTTCTGTCTTTTCCTCGGCTGTCTGACCTGCACTGCCGCTGTCCGAACCCGAACTTCCGCCCGCACTGCTATTTGTATCATTGCCACTTTCAGATACCGTGCTGGAACTGCCGGAGTTCTGACTGTCAGCGTCCTGTTTTTCCTGTCCGTTTTCCTCACCGGCTGTATTTTCAACTGCCGCCGTTGCCGCATTTTCACCGTCCTGCGCGTTCTCGTTCTCCTGTGCTTCCTGTGAATCACCTGCGCTATCACCGGATTCGCCCGAAGTCTGCTGTTCCTGTGTCACACCGTCCGCATTTGAAGCTGTTGCCGTTGTGCCTGCTTCTCCGTTCTTTTTTACGCCTTTTTCTGTCTGTGTCTGACTCAGTGTTTTATCTGCCGCCGTTTCCTGTGCAGACACTTTATTTCCGTTCCGCATAAAACACATTGAAAATGCCACAGTACACACAAGCACTGCACACACAGATACTGCCACACTGACTTTCTTTATAAAAATGCTGTCGGCATCCGGATTTTTTGTAAGCACCCATTTACGGATTCGCATCGCCGCATATCCTGCAAATACGATACTGTATACAAGCACATTTACGGCATACATGTGTAGTCCCATGCGCGCATACGGAATATTAATCAGTATAATATGTACATATAAAAGTCCATAAAATACATAGGCGCTCCGCTGAATCTGCTTCCACTTTTTCGGATTCATCTTTTTGCGGACTGCCGGAAATGAAATCACCGTTAATCCAATCATCAATACAATCAGCATCAGACTGATCACCGCTGCACACCGCTGGGCTGCCGGTAATGCCGCCGGTGCCGAAAATAACATTTTAAAATATGTCATGCCGTAGGTCAGGTTATGGGAAAGCACCAGAATTGCCGCCATAATGGACAATTCCCCGCGAATCCGCATGAGCGGTCCGATAAGCTTTGAACCTCTCGGTAATGCACCTGTTATCATGACAATGATAAAAAATGCCGTTCCTATCGTTCCCTTTGCAAAAATGCCCACAATATTCTGCCGTACAAACTGCGGCATTGCCACCGTGCGCAGGCTGAATATAACAATCGTTACAGCTGCCGCACCCATGTAAAAAATATTGGGATACTGCTTTAGCTTGTCTTTTAAAAAGTATACAAATAAGGAAGCTATCACAAGCGCAATAATCAGTAACATAATTCCTCCTTTTTGAGTTTGTTCTTTATAATTTAAGTTAGAAAGATATACTGCCGTTAGTTTCTTCTAACTCTGTTCTATCATAAATATAGAATCCTTTTCTGTCAAGGTCTGTTACTGACAATAATTATCAACTACTTTTTCAAGACATTTACGGTGTAATCCGAGGTAAAATTCTGTGCAATTCCCTCAGAAATATAAATCTGATTGTCTTTTGTAAGTAAAATGACATCAAAATCCAAATCCGTATTTTCATAAAAGCTTTCTGCCTTTTGAAGTCCCATTACAAAAAATGAGGTAGACAGCGCATCTGCCTTTGTTCCGTCTGCGCACACAATCGTAACAGACGTCAAATCGCTGTCTGACGGATACCCGGTCTTTGGGTCGATAATGTGGTGGTAAGTCACTCCGTTTTCTTCAAAATAACGCTCATATCCACCGGATGTAATGACTGCTTGATCGCTGGTTTCCAGAATGCCAAGATACTGATTGCCTCCCTGCGGACTCTGAATGGCTACGCGCCATGCCGTACCGTCCGTTTTCGTGCCGAGTGTCTGCACATTGCCGCCGAGATTGACCATGCCGTGTTCAATGCCGTATTCCTTAAAAATCTGCATGACACGGCTGGACGTATACCCCTTTGCAATACCGCCAAAATCAATCTGCGCATTATTTTTTAAGACCAGTTCGTGGTCCTTTAACGATACATTTTCATAGGATACTCTTTTTAACGTTTCCTGTAATTCGTCCGCCTGCGGCACTTTATAATTTTTCGTGGTAAATCCCCACAGCTCCATAACCGGATAGATAGTAATATCAAATGCACCGTCCGTCTTTCTTGAAATTTCAAGGGACTGTTCCACTAAATATACCGTTTCGTCAGACACCGTGGCACTTCCCTGCGTATTGGCAATTGTGACGTCACTGTCCGTATTTCCTACCGAAAACATCGCATCCAGTCTTTGAATCTCATGAATTGCTGCCGTCACGGCATCCTCTGCCTTTGCTCCGTATGCCGTCAATGACATGTAGGTATCCATTGCAAAAATATCGGATGAATATTTGTCATTTTCCGAAACACTTTCGCTCTGCGCGCTGTCTGCTTTTTTACCACATGCCGTCATGCCTGCCGCCAGTATCACGCACATTGCGGCGACGGCTGTCCGTTTTAATATAATCGCTGCTTTTTTTCTTTTTGTATTTCTTTCATTTACGATTCTTCTCATAATAATCCTCACTTCTAAGCAACTTGTTGCGAAGCGGCGATGAGAAATTCGCACAGGCGATTTCTCATCTGCCATCATAGCTATTTGTTTTTGCTCAGAAACAAATAGCTGTGTGAAAAATCAGCACATCAGTGTGATTTTTCACACTAGTTTCTGTCCATTCTGACCATGGTTAGTCACGTAAAACTATATGCCACATCGTTGGAATTGTCAAGCTGCTACATCGAGTCCAAAATCCACAAAAAAATACCGCATAAAGAGAATCGTTTTTGCTCTCTTTATGCGGCAGTTTTTATTTATAATGTGTTTACTTTCTCAAACTTCTTACGCCATTACCGGTGCTTTCTTTTGAATCACCGCTTCAACAGCATCTACACTGATTTCTGCAACATCGGCAATCTGTTCTAATGTATAACCCTTTTTATACATATTCAGAATGAACTTTTCACTCGTTTTCTCTGTTGCCCGTTCTTCAGCTCTTTCTTCGATTCCTGCACTCAGATTACACATAACTCTCACGTCCTCTCTTATTTCATTACTGACCGGGATATTATATTCATGTTCAATTATATCCAGTTTTTCCTGCTCTTTCAACCCGCTTGAAAGAAGTGTACCGATTAAACGGTGCAATTCGTACTTTTCATCATGCTCCGGTAATTCATCTGTAATACCAATCAGCACGATGTTGAGTAAATCCATATTTCCTTTCCAATCGTACGGCTCTAACATTTCATCTTTGATAAGGTGGATATGGCTCATGCTGTTTGAAGCCATGTTCATACAAATCCAGATACTGAATACCTGTTTTATATCGTCATAATTCGTATTGACAAAATCCCTCTCTTTCTGCGATGAAACAAGTCTGCTCACATAAAAGGCCGCCCGGTTTAATATCTGATATCCTGCCGGTTCGTCTTTTTGTGCTTCGATATTTACAATAATCTGTGAAAGACCGTTTTTCATGCGGACATAAAAGATAATATCAAATCTGACTAACCCTTCATTAATCTCGGTATTTTCTGTATTCAGCCCTATGATTCTCTGACCGGTCACATCTGTTTTTTCTGCATTAGTCAGACCCGGTTCAACGGGTACAATCCCAATCTTTGGCTCACCCTCAATGTACATTACTGCATCTTCCGGCTTCATTTCTTTAAACTCATCCACCGTCTTAACCAAAATGTGTGCCAAAATATTTTTTTGTGCCAGTATTCTTTTGACACGGGTATCATACTGCACCTTATCTCCCGCCGCACTGACTGCATTTGTTATTTCTGTATTCAAGGCATTCCCCTCCTTTTGTAACATTGTAAATCTGCAAAAGCCCCCTTTGCCTTAATACTATTATAAGCGGATATTTCTGTGGAATCAACTGGAATTTCTATTAAATATTTTGTTAATATCGCAAAAAAATACCGCATAAAGAGAATCTGTTCAGCTCTCTTTATGCGGGGATTTTATTTACAAACCATGTCTGCACAGTATTCTGTTATTCCAGTTTTAATATTTAAACTACAGATAGTATTCCATTGGATATGTCGGATAAGCGATTTCCTCCAGCTGATCCATCGTAACTAACCCTGCCGGAGCGCGCAGCACTGCCGGAATCCGGTTGACAATCGTTGCACAGGTATGCTCAACCGTTGCCGGTTTTACAACATGGAATTCCGTATCCGGTTCACCTGTAATCTTCCAGTCGCACATATCACCATCGTCCGGACCATAAACCTTGCCGATACACTGTGTTTCAATAACCGGTCCCTGGAATGTTTCGGTAGTTACAACTGCCGCCATACCGATACAGTTGCCTTTCGGTATCGTTGCATTCATGGTTGATGAGAACAAATCACTGTCATGGAAATACGGTACACATTTCTGTGTCTGGCTCTTAATCGTCCAGCCCATTTTTGATGCAAGTGCCTCATTGGAATTCCATACATAAGAAGGTTCAATCTCCTCCGGGTGTGCAATCTGTTTTTCAAATTCTTCCGGTGTTAAGCCTACGCCGTGAGCTTTTGCAAGTGCCAGTCCGTAATCTTCTACGTTATAGCTGACTGCGCCTTCAATTTTTTCAATCTTGTGACAGCCGCCTGCTACCATGCCGACCATATTCACCCAGAAAATATCTTCCATGCCGCTTCCTACAAAAGTACAACCGTTTTTCTTGGCGGTAACATCTAAGATATTGGCACGAACCGGGTCTGTTGTCCAGCAGTACGTTGCTTCTTCACAGGTTGTAATCACACTGATTCCACGTGTCAGACATTTCATATAATGCGGAAAACAGTCACTTACCAGACTAAACAGCGTTACAACGGCAATATCCGCATCCGTGTTGTCAAGCACTTCTTCCGCATTGTCGCTGATTAATACGCCGGTCTTTACACCCAGTCCCGCATAATCGCCGATATCCATGCCGACAATAGACGGATTACAGTCGATTGCACCGACAATCTGACAGCCGGTTTCATACAGGTACCGCATTGTGTACTTGCTCATCTTGCCACAGCCATACTGAATTACTTTAATCTTCTCCATAACATCCTCCAATTCTACACCGCTTCCTTTTAAAATCTGTGTCCTGCGGTGCAAGGACAGTTTCAGACGAATCCTCATTCACGCTTTCGCTTTTCACTATTCAGCATATATTACGCGAACTGATTGTTAATTATTTAACTTTCCGTTGTATTCAGTATAATGTCTAATCTTAGATGAGAGTCAAGCCTATTTTTCCATTTTTACCGGCACCTGAAGCCGCAGATACATCGAGCGCTTGCGGCTATCAAAGACGTTCATTTCCATAATTTCTTCGCAAATATAATCGCCGCAGATTTGATAGCCGTGTTCGCGGCAGTACGCCAAAAGCTTTTTCGCACAGTCGCGTTCCTCATCAAAATCTTCCGTATAAATACATGCATACATGCCATTCTCGATTGTCTGCACACAATCTTTCATCGGAAAATCGTCATCTACAAAGATAAAGATTTCTTCCGAATAAAAGGTCAGTTTTTCAAACAGCTCCCGCCGCATAATCGTCCCTGCATTGCAGTAATAAACCTGCGGAATATGAAATTCCATCAGCTTATTTTTTAACTGCTTTAAAATCAATTCGTACATATCAATGTTATAATCGTAAAAATTGGTATCCACACACATCGAATAAATCGTCCTGTCCGGTATGTATTCCAGTGTAATCGTGCCGCTTTTCGGCGATTTCTTATACCGTTCAATGCTTGCAACCGTCCTGTCAATCGCCTGCATTTTAAATTTTAATTCCTGCATCTGGACAACCGTCTGTTCCTTTTTCTGCCGTAAAATCTGCTCAATCAGATTAATATCCTGTTTATCGAACAATTCTTTAATTTCTTTTAATTCCATGCCCAGTTCTTTCATGTACTGAATCATATCAAACCGGGCATTCTGCTTGATGTCATAATACCGGTAATGTGTTTCCTCGTCTGTGTAATACGGTGTCAGCAGTCCCATTGAATCATACAGCCGCAGTGTCGGTACGGTTGTGCGGTTGATTTTTGCCATTTCACCGATGCTGATATATCTGTCTTTTTTCTCCATATAATTTTTCATTCCTATTTTGCAGACATTTTAATGTCAAAAAATAAACCCTAATGTAACATTAGAGTTTATTTTATCATAAATGTTCTTATTTTTCCAATCCAGGACTGCTTTTTATAGTTTTACATTAACCCCGACCATCCTCGTAAAATTACACGGGCATATATAAAAATACCCTGTATGTCTGTCTGACATATTCTTTTACATTCTAATATGAATCTGTTATTTATCCCCACACCTTTTCTGCGATTTCCTTCACCAGTGCCAGCTTTGCCCACTGTTCTTCTTCTGTAAGCTTGTTGCCGATTTCACAGGAAGCGAATCCACACTGCGGACTTAAATACAGTCTGTCTAACGGCACATATTTTGCTGCCTCGTGGATTCTGTCAATTACTGCCTGCGCATCTTCCAGCTTCGGGGACTTTGTTGTAACCAGTCCGAGTACAACCTTCTTATCGCCCTCTACATATTTTAACGGTTCAAATCCGCCGGAACGCTCATCATCAAATTCCAGATAATATGCATTGACATTTTCCTTTGCAAATAATGTTGCCGCTACGCTGTCATAAGCACCGCTGCTTGCATAGGTAGAATGGAAATTGCCGCGGCATACGTGTGTATTGACAATTAAATCTTCCGGCTTTCCCTCAAGCGCGCTGTTATTAATCTCTAAAAGCTGTTCCTTAATCTTTTCAAGTCCCTTTGGTGTTACGCCGAATAATTTACAAGCCGCCGGGTCTACCACCATGCCCCATGAGCAGTCATCCAGCTGAAGATTTCTACAACCTGCCGCATAAACCTCTTTGATAAATTCACGGTATCCTTCAGCAATATCCTTTGCAACTTCTTCCTGTGTATCGTAAAACTTCTTGGTATTGCTCCATGCAAACGGCATAATCATCTGTTCCAGAAACTGTGCCGGTGCCGGAATCGTCAGCTTCGCGACCGTATTTTCATCTTCCAGTGCCTTTACAAATTTAAAATGTTCTACAAACGGATGATTTTTCTTATAAGAAATCTTTCCTGTCACATATGTATCATCAATCATTGCAGCTTCACCGTGGAACGGAAGTCCCGTTTCGGTTTTGCTGTGTCCGACTCCGTCAAATGCCCACATAAAATCCAGATGCCATGTTGCACGGCGGAATTCTCCGTCTGTAATAACGTGATAACCTGCCTCCTTCTGCTTTGCAACCAACTCTGTAATTGCCTTATCTTCTGTCTTTTTCAATTCCTCTGCGCTCATTGCTCCTGCTTCGTAATCCGCTCTTGCTTTCTTTAAATACTCCGGTCTTAAAAAGCTTCCTACAAAATCATATCTGAAAGGTGTATATAACTGGCTCACTTTATGTTTCCTCCTGCTTCCTTTGTTTTGTCGTATTATAATGGACATTTTCCTATCTGTATAATATGAATTCATTAAGGTTGTCCATAGTTTAAAACTATATCTGTAAGCTAAAAAAATGTAAGCCGCACTGACAGCCTACACTTTTTATCACCACTCCTGATAACGAGCTTACACTTTTTTTAACTCTGCACGAAACATAATCTTTCTCGTTCCGGTTAATTTTTCAAAATCAATTTCATAAGACTGGGTGGACAGATTGATGTCTACAATCGTTCCGACACCGAAAATTTTATGCTCTACTTTATCGCCCACATCAAAGGTCTTCTTCGGCAGCATCTGCGGTGTGGTCTGACCGTTTTGGACGACATTTCCCACACATTCCAGCAGGTTGTAGTCAATATCCTGTATAAATGCCGACGGACGCACCGGAAAGCCTTCCGACTTTGCCGCATAACTGCTTAGATACAGCCGTGTCTTTGCGCGGGTCACCGCCACGTAAAACAGCCGCCGTTCCTCTTCCAGTTCATCTTCATTGCGCAGGCGCCTGCTTGGAAACTGCCCATCTACCAGTCCACAGATAAATACAATATCAAATTCCAGGCCCTTTGCCGTGTGAATCGTCATGACTTTCACAACATTTTTTTCATCGTCATCGTCCTGTGCCGTAAACAATGCAAAATGTGCCAGCAGTTCTTCCAGCGAAAGCTTATCCTGATTTTCCGCTTCCATTGCGGCAATGGCTGTTATCAGTTCCGTCACATTATCCAGCCTTCGCTGTTCCACGTCCTGCTCCAGTTCCTCGCGGTATCCGAAATCCAGTACCCGGTTGACAAGCTCTTTGCATGAATACTTATCATATTCTTTGTGTAATTCTGATATATTTTTATAATAAGTATCAATAACCTCTTTTTTGACAATGCCCTGTTCAATCTGTTCGCCGAGTGCCTGAAACAGTCCAATTTCGTGTTCTGCGGCATATTTTTTCAAATCTTCTATGGATTTCTTGCCGAAACCCTTTCGCGGTCTTTTTATCGTCCATAAGAAATCCAAATCATTCGGTGCATAAACCATGCGCAGATAGGCAAGCACCGTGCGGATTTCCTCCGAATCATAAAACCTTGCGCCGTTTAAAATCTTATACGGAATTTTCTTTGCAAGAAAGGCTTCCTCCAGCGCTCTTGTCTGTGAAGCCGCACGCACAAGCACCGTGTGGTCTGCATATTTTTTCCCGGTTGAAACCGCCGCTTCTATCTGTTCTGCAATCCATACCGCTTCGTCTTTTTCATACGGCAGACAGTTATACACCGGCTTTGCGCCATGTGGATTTTTGGTATACATCTGCTTTTCCAGACGGTTCTGGTTCTTTTCAATTAAAGAATTTGCCGTTGCTACAATCTCCGGCGTACTGCGGAAGTTGCGGCTTAACGAATAATCCACGACATTTTCATACCGCTCATTAAAATGCACCATATATTCCACATCAGACCCGCGCCAGCCGTAAATACACTGGTCATCATCGCCCACGACTGTCAGGTTGTGATATTTTCCGCTTAATAAATAAAGTAAATATTCCTGATTTTTATTTACATCCTGATATTCATCACAAAGCAGATACTGACAGCGGCTCTGCCATTTTTTGAGTGCCTCTTTATACTGCGTGAGAATGTAGATTGCAAACTGTATGATATCTTCAAAATCCAGTACATAATTATCGCGCTGTTTTTTCAGATAAGAATAGTACACCTGATAAAACGGGTCCTCCGTGTGACCGATTTTCTTTTGCAGGGTCTCCCTGCCGGTATCTAACATCAGCGGAATATAAGCTCTGTCCTGCTTTTCCTCACAGATTTTGTCCGCATATTCCTTTGCCGTAAAATCTTTTAACGAAAATCCCAGTTCATCGGCGACTTCACGAATCAAATCCACCTGTGCTTTCTTATCCAGAATCACAAAAGTCTTCGGATAAGAAAGGCGGTAGATTTCTTCTTTTAGAATTAAATTACAATATCCATGAAAGGTTCCCGCATAACACGTTGCAAAGTCCCCTATCATTTTTTTCAGACGGTACTTCATTTCATTCGCCGCCTTATTGGTAAATGTCATGGCAACGATGGACGACGGCTCGACATACAGCTCCAATATCAGATAGACGATTCGTTTCGTCAGTGCAAATGTCTTTCCCGAACCCGGTACCGCACGCACGCGGATATTGCCTTCTGTTGCTTCTATAATCTGCTGTTGTTCCTTTGTTGCCTGTCTTTGTGACATTTTCTACCTCCTGCGCCGCTTCCACTCCGCAACGTCAGCGGTTTTTATTTTACACATCCAATCAGTTCATGAATGTCTTCAATGTTATTTTTCTTCATATAAGCGGCGATGCCGTCTACAATCTCAACGGTTGCTGTCGGATTATGGAAATTTGCCGTGCCGACAGCTACCGCACTCGCGCCTGCCATGATAAATTCAAGGGCATCTTCTGCGGTTGCGATACCACCCATACCGATGATTGGCAGACGGACTGCGTTTGCTACCTGATAAACCATGCGGACTGCGACCGGTTTTACTGCCGGACCGGACATACCGCCTGTTTTATTGGCAACTGCAAATGTTCTCCTGTTAATATCAATCTTCATGCCCGTAATCGTATTAATCAGTGAAACCGCATCGGCGCCGCCCGCTTCTACTGCCTTTGCCATTTCCGTAATATCGGTTACATTCGGGCTTAACTTCATAATAACCGGGTGCTTTGCGACCTTTTTCACTGCCGCCGTAATCCGTTCTGCCGAAGCCGGATTCTGACCGAAAGCGATACCGCCTTCCTTGACATTTGGGCAGGAAATATTGATTTCAAGCATGTCCACCGGCTGTTCGCTTAACTTTTCCACCGCATCGACATAATCTTCCTCTGTTTTTCCACAGACATTGACAATAATCTTTGTATCATACTGCTTTAAAAACGGAATATCTCTTGAAATAAACGTATCCAGTCCCGGATTTTGCAGACCGATTGCATTAATCATGCCGCCGTAGGTTTCTGCAATACGCGGTGTCGGATTACCCGGCCACGGTACATTGGCAACACCCTTTGTCGTTACGGCACCAAGCTTATTCAAATCAACGTATTCTGCATATTCCATACCGGAACCAAACGTGCCGGAAGCGGTTGTAACAGGATTATTCCATTCAACTCCTGCAATATTTACGGATAAATTCATTACAGTTCTACCTCCTCTGCGTTAAATACCGGTCCTTCTTTGCAGACTCTTTTGTTATGTACCTTCGAATGGTCGTCTACCTGTGTGGACTTGCATACACAGGCAAGGCACGCACCAATTCCGCATGCCATTTTTTCTTCTAAGGACAGGTAACATTCCAGTCCGTTTTCTTTTGCATACTGCTTAATAGCACGAAGCATCGGTGTCGGACCGCATGCAAATAAAATGTCACCTTCAATGCCGCATGCCTTTACGGCATCCAATACATTGCCCTTTGTTCCGGCACTGCCGTCTTCTGTTGCCAGATACACTTTACCGTATGCTTCAAATTCATCATTTAAAAACAATTCATCACGATACCCTAAAACAATGCTCTTTTCACAATCTAACTGCTTTGCCAGCTCCAACATCGGCGGAATCCCGATACCGCCGCCAAACAAGATCGCTTTGCGTTCCTTTGATACCTTTGAAATGTCATAGCCGTTGCCAAGCGGTCCCTGTACTTCAAGGGTCTGTCCTGCGTGCATTGTTGCAAATTCCTGTGTGCCTTTTCCGACTGCCCGGTATACAATGCGCAGGGTATCACCCTCAATGCCGCAGATACTGATTGGGCGCGGAAGAAGCCGCGAACCGTCGTTAGAATAGACGGACACGAACTGTCCCGGCTTTGCTTCCTTTGCAATATTTTTTGTTGAAAAACACATTTCATAAATGTCCGTTGCGATTTCATCTGCACGTACAATCGTTACTTTTTCTCTATATGCCATTTCTGCTCCTCATTTCCGCCTACTTGTGTAATGCACCGTTAATGTCGGCAATCATATCGAGTGCCGCCTGTCTGGAAGCTTCTGCGAAATGCTCCTCACCGAATTTTGCGTACTGTTCCTTTGTATAAGCCGCAATAATGCCTCTTGAACTGTTGACAATCGCACCTAAGCCGTCTTCGTTAAAGAAATGTACCAAATCCTCTGCCTTACCGCCCTGTGCACCGTAACCCGGTACTAAAATATAAGCCTTTGGCATAATCTTACGCAGGGTCTTGCCCATTTCCGGATACGTTGCACCGACAACGGCTCCGACATAGCTGTAGTCATCACCCATACATTCACTGCCCCACTCGGCAACCTTTTCACCTACCAGCTCATAGAGCGGTCTGCCGTCAATTAAACGGTCCTGAAATTCGCCACTGGACGGATTGGAAGTCTTAACAAGAATAAAGATACCCTTCTTTTCTTCCTTGCAGACCTTTACAAAAGGATCGATGCCGTCTGAACCCAGATACGGATTCACCGTTGCAAAATCTTCGTTAAATGCGGAAAGCTTCTTGCTTCCAACCTGCACCTTTCCCAAATGTGCAACAGCATACGCTTCTGATGTCGAACCGATGTCACCGCGCTTTACGTCACCGATAACGACCATGTCCTTTGACTTACAGTAGTCTACGGTCTTTTGGAATACCTTCATGCCTTCAATGCCGAACTGCTCATACATTGCAACCTGTGGCTTGACTGCCGGTACAATATCATAAATATTATCTACAATCGCCTTGTTAAACTGCCAGATTGCTTCTGCCGCACCTTCTAATGTTTCACCGTATTCCGCAAATGCGGCTTTCTTTAAATGTTCCGGTATAAACTTCATCATCGGGTCTAATCCGACTACAACCGGTGCGTTCTGCTTTTTAATTTTGTCTACTAACTTGTTAATCATTTTTGTCTTCCTCTTTCTGCCGGTACAGGCGTATTTATTATATGAGTTTTGGAACGTCTTTGTCTACTATAATTTCACAGCCCGGCTTGTATGAATATACAACCTTACCGTCTGACATTGTATATCTGACTCTGCCCTTGACTGTCTTTCCGTTAAACGGTGTATTTTTTCCCATGGATGCAAACAGGGTGCTGTCAATCACATATTCTTCATTTGGGTCGATAATCGTAATATCTGCCGCACGTCCCGGAAGCAGTGTTCCTTTGTCGCTGTTAATAATCTGCGCAGGCTTATAGCTCATGCGTTCTGCCATCTGAAGCGGTGTTAAAACACCCTTGTCCACCAGCTCCGTAATCGTCAGGCTCACAGAAGTTTCAAGTCCCGTAATGCCAAATGGTGCTTCAGCAAACGGACGCTCTTTTTCTGTTCTGTGGTGCGGTGCATGGTCTGTTGAAATCACATCCATAACCCCTTCCTTTAAGCCTTCCTTTAACGCTTCGCGGTCTGCCTTCGCACGCAGTGGCGGATTCATTTTGTAGTTTGCATCATCACCTGTGATATCATCTTCCGTCAGTGTAAAATGGTGTGGTGTAACCTCTGCTGTTACATCTATTCCTTCTTCCTTTGCAAGCTTTGTCATCTTCACACTGTCCACGGTTGAGCAGTGGCACAGATGCAGTCTTGCGCCTGTGTTTTTTGCAAGCAGGATATCTCTTGCCACAATGACATCTTCCACCGCATTCATAATGCCATAAAGTCCGAGTTCTTTGGCTCTGTTGCCGGCATTCATCACACCTCTTGCAACTAAATTTTTATCTTCGCAGTGTGCAAATACAGGGATTCCGACTTCCGCAGCCAGACGCATTGCCTGTCTTGCCACTCTCGCATTCATAACAGACTTGCCGTCTTCGCTGACCGCAACCGCACCGTTTTTGTACAGATTTTCAAAATCTGTGATAAATTCTCCGTCCTGTCCCGCCGTAATTGCCGCAATCGGAAGCACATGGATATCTGTTACTTCCTTTGCCTTGTCAATCACATACTTCACCATTTCCACGCTGTCTACGACCGGCTTGGTATTCGGCATAACACAAACGGTTGTAAATCCACCTCTCGCCGCTGCTCTGGCTCCTGTACGGATTGTTTCCTTATGTTCAAATCCCGGCTCCCTGAAATGAACATGCAGGTCAATCAGTCCCGGCATGACATAAAGACCTTCTGCCTCAATTACATTTTCTGCATCGGTACTGATATGTTCTGCAACCTCTTTAATAATACCGTCTTCCACAAGAATATCCCTGATGCCGTCTGTGCTGCTTGCTGGATCTAACACCCTGCCACCTCTGATAATTGTTCTCATCTCTACCTCATTTCTGCGGCATGCGCCGCCCTCGCATTTTAATTTCTTTTATTGTTCTTATATTTATGGTTCTTCCTTACTGCTCCGGCTTCCATGATGCTAAGTACTTTTGTTCAAAATCTTTTGCGGCTGCCGGTTTTCCAAAATAGAATCCCTGTATATAATGCACCCCCAGACCTCTGAGCAGCTCGTACTGTTCCTGATGTTCCACGCCTTCAACGACCAGCTTCGTGCCGATGGTTTTTGACAGTTCCACAATTAGCCGTACAAATGCCTGTGCATATTCATCTTCCAGAATATCATCGATAAATGTCTTATCCACTTTGATTAAATCCAGCGGAAGCTGCTTGATATAATTTAACGAAGAATATCCGGTTCCAAAATCGTCCAATGCAATCCGCGGACCTAATTTTTTAAGCCCCTTGATAATCTCAAGGACACGGTTCATATCGTTAATAGCAAAGGACTCCGTGATTTCCAGAATAATATTCTTTGGATTTACACCCGTCTTTAAAAGGATTTTTTCAATATTTTTTACCACATCTTTCTGGAGCAGCTGAACTACCGACAAATTGACATTGACATGAAAGTCGGGATAGCCGTGCTCGTTCCAGTATCTGCACTGACTGCAGGCTTCTTCTAACACATAGTCCCCGATGGAGGTAATCAGTCCAAGATATTCTGCAAGCGGTACAAAGTCGCTCGGTCCCATAAATCCGAGTGATTTGCTGTCCCATCGCACCAGTGCTTCACAGGATGTGCATTTTTTTGTCACTGCATCTACTACCGGCTGGTAGTATACCAGAAACTCTTGAATCTCTGAGGCCACTGCCTGCCGCATATTATTTTCAATATCCAGCCGCTTGCTGACATTTTCACTCGATGTATTGTCGTAAATGCTGTACTGGTTCTTACCGGCTTTCTTTGCCTCATACATGGCAATGTCCGCCGTCTTTATAATATCGTCCACTTCCGTTCCGTCGTCCGGGAAAAAGGCAACACCCATACTCATCGTACAGAAGTATTCTGTTTCCATCAGATACCACGGTTTACGGAACATCGCAATAATATTTTTAACAATTTTTTCCCAGATGTCAAAATACTGCGGCAGAATAATGATGACAAATTCATCACCGCCCATTCTGTAACAGTGTCCGCGGATTCCCGCAATCCCCTGCAGTCCTGCGGCGACCTGCTGTAACAGCACATCGCCGTACTGATGTCCCAGTCCGTCATTGATATGTTTAAAATCGTCCAAATCCATAAACAGCACGGCACCTTTTTCTTTGTCCCGCACCGCTTTACGGACAATGTGGCGTAAATCATTTTCACATTTCATACGGTTATACAGACCGGTCAGGAAATCGTTATGTGCCTGATATTCGATTTTCTGCTGGTTCTTTTTCTTCTGTGTTACATCAACCGCCGTGCAGACTACTGCCGGATTGCCGTTTAACCACCTCAGATCCGAAAAACGGACCTCGTACCACAGCCCGGACTGGGCATCACAGTGTTCCTGGATGCTTTTTGTATTTTCACCTGTAAAATAAAATGTCACACAGGTCTGAATGACCCGTTTAATATCATTGCAGTTTTTCACAATATCATTTTCAAACAGCACTTCTTTCGTCTGTCTGTCATACACCATAATACCCGAATCAATACTTCCAAGAATTTCCTTTAATACCTCATAGGAATAGGATAAGGAATCTTTGCTGATACGTTCCTGCATAATGCTTTGAATTACATTTGCTACATCCGATACAAACCTGAGCTGTTCTGTATCCAGTTCTACATCGTTTGTACTGTCCGATACACACAGATACATCCGGACTTTATCTTCCGCTTTTACCGGAGCCGTCACGCTCGTTTTAATATTTGCATCCGCAAGTGCCATACGCACCGGCTCCTGTGCCGTGTCTGCCCTGTAATAGCACAGTTTCTCACCATAAAGCGGACTATCTGCCGCCGCTTTTACCTGCCGCTCTACAGTTCCCTGCGGCGCAGTCTGTGCCGCTGCCGCCTGCACTTCTGCAGCTTGTATCAGATGGTGTCTGCCGCCATAGGAAAGTACCGGATACAGACAGGTTCTTTCTTCATCATACTGCATAACAGTGACATCCGGCATTTTCAGATACTTTGATACATTTTCCAAAATGACATAAATGACATCTTTAAAAGGTCCTTCATTTTCCAGCATACGAACAATGTTAGACATGACCTGACTTTTCACCTTCATTTTACCTCATACCCCAAAACTTGTGTTTTGTACTATTATACCTTATTTGCACAGGTTTGGAAACCATCAGTTAGAATTTTATTTATTTTTCATTGTATTCATTTTGCCGGCATGGTATTATTTGATATAGACTTAAAGAACAAAGTGTCCTGCACTTTGGAACGGAGAACATTATGGATTATATTAAATACGAAACCACACTCAAGGCAAGTGGCAGAGAATATTCTAAGATTGTATTCTGGAACCGTTTTATCAGAAATCCCATTGAGCTGATTTTAACATGGCTTCCCGCCGCGATTACAATTGTCTGCATTGCACTCGGCTGCTTTTCTTCTTATCTTGCCGTCATTTATGCAGCATGCTGGTGCTATCCCATTTATATTTTTGGTTTCCAGTTTAAAAGCAGCGTGAATTATCACTTAAAGAACAGAGATGCTTCCGAATCCGCACCATGTACAATTACACTGATGGAAAGTGGCATCCTTGCTGAAATCCCGGAATTTGAACTGACCTATAATTATAACTGGGACGATTTTACAACCATTTATGATAAGTTTGGTTATTATATGTTTTTTGAGAAAGGGAAAATGACCGTCATGCTGCGTCAGGCAGATATGCCTGAACAGGAACGTCATGCCGCCGCAGATTTTATTAAAAAGAATGTCAATCAAAATATCTGCCGCGTATTATTTTAATGATATCAAGGTCACAAAGTCTTTTAATTTAAAAATAAAACCGCAGGAACATTTTGTGTCTGCACCTGTCTTATGACTTGTGCTTACCGGAAGTTCCTGCGGTTTTTATTTACGTTGCTTTTTTACATCGTTTATCGTGCGAGCCAGCCACCGTCTACCGCTACAGTGTAGCCATTTACATAATCCGATGCTTTGGAAGCCAGCCATACAACTGCGCCCTGCATATCTTCCGGTGTCCCCCAGCGGCCTGCCGGAATTCTTGAAAGAATCTCATCACTTCTGTCATCATCACTGCGAAGCTGTGCGGTATTGTTCGTTGCCATATAACCCGGTGCAATCGCATTGACATTAATGTTGTATTTTGCCCATTCATTGGCAAGCGCCTTTGTCAGCCCCATAATGGCACTCTTGCTTGCCGTATAGGAAGGCACGCGGATTCCGCCCTGATAGGAAAGCATGGAAGCCACATTAATAATCTTGCCACCGTCCTGCTGCTTGATATACTGCTTTGCAAATGCCTGGCTTAAGAAAAAGACGACCTTTTCATTAATATCAATGACCGTATCCCAGTCTGCTTCTGTCACATCGACAGCATCACAGCGCTTAATAATTCCCGCATTATTTACCAGAATATCTACTCTGCCGTATGCGTCCAATGCACCGGAAAGTACGGTATCTACTGCTGCGGTTGTTGACAAATCTGCCAATACCTCTGTAAAGCTTCCGCCAAATGCTTCAATCTTTTCTTTCGTTTCCGCACAGGAACGTCTTCCGACACCGACAACCTTTGCACCTGCCTCGGCAAGTGCGACTGCCATTCCCTGTCCCAGTCCGGTATTGGCACCGGTCACAACTGCAACTTTTCCATCCAGTTTAAACAAATCAAGAATCATTCACATTCCTCCTAGTTAAATCCAATCCACTTATTCATTACTTTGTAACCTGTCTTTGAAATCCATCTGCCGGATTTCCCCGGAAGATTGACTGAAAAACCAAGCATACTATAACGAAGCATTTTATAAACTTCCTTATCCTTTGCCTTGACGTAATTCCACAATTCCTGCTTTTTGGCAAGATTTTCAGGTGTGCCTGAAAGAATCAGAAAGATCGATGATACTTCCATCATAATACGCAGATAATTGCGCATATACATACGGCATTTCTGATTGCTGATTTTCTGCTCTGTATAAAAATCTACCATTCTGCGTGTAACGCGCAGCTGCTGGTCAATTCTTGAAATCATGACCGTCTCATTGACAGACTGGTCATCCCTGCCGATAAAATAGCGGTAAAAATTCGTATTGATATAATACATTTTCTTAACATACGGCAGCGGTTCAAATACAAAAATGTTATCCACATAAAATGTATGTTTTGGCAGCTGCAATCCACATTTTTTCAGCAATTCCGTCTTATAAATAACCGTATGCATTAAAATGTACTGGTCCAGCTTAAAATGTCCGATATCATTCCATGTAAAAAGAGTTTCTTCCGGAAATACATTGTCATAATGGATGACTTTCTTACGCTTTGCACCCACTTTTTCATAGACGTAATTTGCAATGACCATATCCGGTTCTTCTGCCTCGTCAAATTTTTTGAGCGTTGCCAGTACTCTGCGGTAACTTTTTAAATCCACCCAGTCATCACTGTCAACCACTTTAAAATATTTACCCGTTGCATGTGCCAGTCCTGTATTAACTGCCTGTCCATGTCCACCGTTCTCCTGATGAACCGCCTTAACAATCGTCGGATATTTTGCTGCATATTCATCTGCAATTTTTGCTGTTTCATCTTTGGTAGAACCATCATCTACAATGATAACTTCTACGTCCTCACCGCCTGCCAGAACAGACTGAATACATTTTTCCATATATGCCGCCGAATTGTAGCATGGAATAGCAAATGATAATAATTTCATAACTTTATACGGATTTCCGTTTCCTCCTTCTATAAATCCTATCCCTCTAAGCTTCTGACCTGTACAGCATATCGCCCTTTTCTTATCTGCGGCCGCACAAAATCTTAGCTTTTTCTTTTGATATTCTTATATATTCCTACATTCTGTCCGGGCATTCAATTGCCAGCAGTTCTATACACTGCTCTAATACGGCTTTTGTCAGACAAATTAACGCAATATAGCCCTTCTGCTTTGCTTCGTCTGTTTCTGCAAGAATCTTGGTATCGTGATAGAATCCGTTAAATGCGTTGGATACTTCATAAATAAACTGGCACAGCTTATGCGGCGCTTTCTCTGTATAGACTACTGCCATAATTTCCGAAAACTTTGCCAGAGAAAGCATCAATGCCTTTTCCGTTGCGGAGTCCGCCGGATTCATGCTGAGATTTTCCAGTGTCTTTCCACTATCGGTATATTTGTTTAAAATAGATTTAATTCTTACAATTGTATATAAAATATATGGACCTGTATTTCCTTCAAATGATGCAAAACGTTCAATATCAAATACATAGTCTTTGGATGCCTGATTGGATAAATCCCCGTACTTTAAGGCTGCAAGTCCAACAATCTTTGCCGTTGCTCTTGCTTCTTCTTCATCCATTGTACGGTTTTCCATCATCTTTTTATAGACTGCTTCATTGATATCGGCAATCAGATGTTCCAGACGCATCACGCCGCCTGAACGTGTCTTAAACGGCTTTCCGTCTTTTCCGTTCATTGTTCCGAAACCTAAAAATGTCATTTCTGCCTGTGGATTTACAATGCCTGCTTTCTTTGCCACACGGAATACCTGTGTAAAATGCAGTTCCTGTCTTTTATCAGCCAGATAAATATAAGCATCCGGCTGATACAGCTTTTCTCTTTCCACCAGCGTTGCCAAATCGGAAGTTGCATACAGTGCAGCACCGTCTGATTTTCTGACAATACATGGCGGAAGTTCTTTGGTATCGCCTTCTTCCTGAATATCCACAACCATAGCACCCTGACTTTCGTAAGCAAGTCCCTTGTCAATCATCTCCTGTACCATAGACGGAATATACGGCTGTGCATCGCTTTCCCCTTTCCACAAATCAAAGGACACATTCAGATTATCATAGTTTTTCTTTAAATCCGCTTTGGAAACTGCCATAATATGTTTCCAGATTGCCGTACATGCCTTATCCCCGCTCTGCAGCTTTAAGGTTGCATTATGCGCTCTTTCCATAAATGCTGCATCTTCTTTGGATTTTGCACTGGCTGCCGGATAGATTTCCTCCAGCTCGGAAATGGTAAACGGTGCTTCTGCCGGATATTCACCTGTAAACTGCTCGTCAAAATACGGAAGTTCCGGCTTTCTGTCACGCAGTTCTTCAATAATTAATCCCATCTGAAGACCCCAGTCGCCAAGATGTACATCACCGATTACTTTATTGCCCGCAAAACGCTGGATTCTCTTTACACTCTCACCGATTACCGCAGAGCGCAGATGTCCTACGTGAAGCGGTTTTGCCGCATTGGCTCCGCCGTAATCCACGATGACCGTCTTTGGCTTTTCAGGATTTTCATAACCAAACTGCTTTGCCTGTGCCATTTCATTGACATAGTCTGCAACTGCCTGTCCGCTTAAAATAATATTGATAAATCCCGGTTTAACGCTTTCGATACGGTCAAACAGCGGATTTTTGTCCAATTTTGCAACAACTTCATCTGCAATCATAAAAGGTGCTTTTTTGTATTCATTTGCCGCTGCCATTGCACCGTTGCACTGATATTCGCACAAATCCGGGCGGTTTGATAAAGAAACTTTTGCATACTTTCTATCATAACCACATTCGGCAAATGCATTCTGTAACTGTTCCGTAATCTTTTCAACAATTGTATTCATGACTCTCTCCAATTCTTTTTACTATATAAAAGGGCTGCTTCATTAAGAATCTATGTTCATTAACGAAACAGCACCTCATCATACACTAATATCGGACTTCTTCCAAAAACAGTCCATAACTTTCTGCCGGCAGTGACATCTGAACATCTTTTCCATCCAGAATGTCCCGTACATTTTCCGGCTTTTTAAGACCGGTTCCAACATCCAGCAGAATTCCTATCATCAGCCTTGCCATATTATGCAAAAAATCATTTGCCGTAATACGCAGCTGCGCAATACCGCTTTCATCACAGCTGATAGTAATATTCTTAATTTCCCGTTCGGTAGACTTGCTCTTTCTTGCTGTGGTGAAAGCCTTAAAGTCATGCTTTCCAAGAAAATAAGCGGCTGCTTTATTCATTGCTTCATAATCGAGCGGATGAAATGTGTGGTAACTATACTTTCTTTCAAACACACTGGCAATAGACTTTGTATCAATCCGATACAGATACGTTGTTTCCTTTGCAAGCAGCTGACTGTGAAAACGTTCATCAACTGCTTCCACTTTCAACACGGCAATGTCACGCGGCAGATATCTGTTCAGATAATTCCTTAATTCCATGCAGTTCTGTCTGGAATTCAGCTTGAAATTAGCCACCTGTCCATAAGCGTGAACGCCCTTTTCTGTTCTGCACCCGCAGAACAGTTCTGCTTCCTCACCTGTCATCTTTTTTAAAATCTCTTTAATTTTAAATTCCACAGTATTTTCCGAAGCATCTTTGCCAAGACGCTGCCATCCGTCAAAACGTCCGCCGTCATACTGTATCAAAATTCTGTAATTATACATACTGCCTCATTCTGCCGCTTATACGGCTTTATTATTCTCCCATAACCTTTTCGAGTACAGATACGATTGCACTGCTCTCAAACGGCTTCTGGATAAAATCAGCCGCACCTCTCTTTAATGCTTCTACAATATTGGTCTTCTGTCCGGCTGCGGTAACCATTACAATCTTAGCTGCCGGATTAATCTTTAAAATCTCACTGACTGCATCAATCCCATCCAGCTTTGGCATGGTAATATCCATTGTAACAATATCCGGTTTAAATTCCTCATATTTTTTCATGCCATCTTCGCCGTCAACTGCTTCTGCTACAACTTCGTATCCCGCCTCTGTAAGCATATTTCTTAAAAAACGTCTTGATGTTCTTGAGTCATCTACTATTAATACTGTAACCATACTATTTCTCCATTCCTCCGCTTTTGCGGTTTTTTCATTTCTTTACAAATAGGTTTCCTGGCTGGCAAGCTCCACATTCTCATTGATTGCCATAATCAAGTCAAATTGACTGCCTTCGTAACCGATGGTTACGACATAAAATCCTTTTTCACTTGTAATATGCACATTATCATAAAATACCGGTGGATATAATACCACATCTATATCATCATCGCAAAGTCTTGTTGCAAATGCACCATTCGTACAATTAATCAGTTCGCAGACTGCATCGTATGCATCCATATCAAATTCCTGAAAATCTTCCATTGCAAAATCCGATGCAACCTTTAACAATACCTCATCGCTTCCGATAATTCCAAAGAAAATATCCATATCGCCATCCATCATCTGACTGCCGATAAAATCCCCTTCATACTCCTCTTTTATTGTAATCTTTTCCAGTGTCATTTCGTCACCAAGATAATGTTTCAGGCTTTTTAATACACACTTTAACTGTAAAATATACTCCTCCTGACGCATCTTTACAAATGTAGACACCATTGCATCAATATCCCCATCTTTTAATACCCGCAGTTCCCTGTCTGTCAGATTGTTGCCAACGTGGTTGCGGGCGATATACCCGCCAAACATCATATCCTTCATTGCTATACCTCTCTTAACCCATCCATCATTATACTGCTCGTACAATCCCCTATGAATATCAGCACAATTATTTATTACATTATACAACACATAAACTATATTAATCAAGCAGTTTCCCAATAAAATGATATCATACCATATTCGGGCAGCACTGGCATTCTCCGCTCTTTTTCTGTTACTGTGCCTGTAATAATATTTTCCTTGAACATAACAACAGCCGCCCGGTCAACACGTTACCGGACGGCTGTCTTGTTATGATTATTTGTTTTTTACTTATCCTCTACACTGTAGTTTGGAGCTTCCTTTGTGATATGAATATCATGTGGATGACTCTCTCTTAATGCTGCAGATGACATCTTGATAAACTGTGCTGTTTCCTGTAATGTCGGAATATCCTGCGCGCCACAGTATCCCATACCGGAACGAAGACCACCCATTAACTGGAAGATGGTATCTTCTACAAGTCCCTTATATGCTACACGGCCTTCAACGCCTTCCGGTACCAGCTTCTTAGCGCCGGTCTGGAAGTATCTGTCCTTACTGCCGTTTTCCATGGCAGCGATAGAACCCATGCCTCTGTATACTTTATATTTTCTTCCCTGGAATAATTCAAATGTTCCTGGGCTTTCGTCACAGCCTGCAAGCAGACTTCCGAGCATACATACGTTGCCGCCTGCTGCGATTGCTTTTACGATATCTCCGGAGTACTTGATACCACCATCGGCGATAACCGGAATACCGTACTTCTTCGCTTCTTCGTAAGCACTCATAACTGCTGTTACCTGTGGTACACCGATACCTGCAACAACTCGTGTTGTACAGATAGAACCCGGTCCGATACCAACCTTAACCGCATCTACGCCTGCTTCGCAAAGAGCCTTTGCAGCTGCACCTGTTGCAATGTTTCCGGCAATTACCTGAAGGTCCGGATATGCAGCCTTAATATTTTGTAATGTAGTGATAATGTTCTTTGAATGACCGTGTGCAGAATCGATTACGATACAGTCAACCTTTGCCTTTACAAGGGCTTCCACACGTTCCATAACGTTTGCCGTAATACCGACAGCGGCGCCGCAGAGCAGTCTTCCCTGTGCATCATGGGCAGATAACGGATATTTAATCTGCTTTTCGATATCCTTAATTGTAATCAGACCCTTTAACTTAAATTCACTGTCTACAATCGGAAGTTTTTCTTTTCTTGCCTTGCCTAAAATCTTCTTTGCTTCGTCTAATGTAATGCCAACCGGTGCTGTAATCAGATTCTCGCTTGTCATACATTCCTTAATCGGTCTTTTATAATCTTCTTCAAACTTCAGATCTCTGTTGGTGATGATACCCACCAGCTTGCCATCATCATCTGTAATCGGCACACCTGAAATTCTGAATTTACCCATCAGATTATTTGCATCTTCGAGTGTATTGTCCGGATGCAGATAAAATGGGTCCGTGATAACGCCATTTTCCGAACGCTTTACCTTATCCACTTCTTCTGCCTGCTGTTCTACAGACATATTCTTATGAATAATACCAATACCGCCCTGTCTTGCCATGGCAATTGCCATTCTGTGCTCTGTAACAGTATCCATTCCCGCGCTCATCAATGGAATGTTTAACTTAATGTTCTTTGTCAACTGTGTTGACAGATTAATCATATTCGGCGTTACTTCTGAATACTGTGGAACTAATAACACGTCATCAAATGTAATGCCTTCGCCAATGATTGTACCCATTTCTACTGTATCCTCTCTTTCTTTCATTTTAATGTGTTTTGTGTATTATTTGACAATATAACAAAATACGCTGATAATGTCAAACACTTTTTTCTGTACATTCACTTTTTTATTCATCCATGCGGTCTGCGGCTTTCGGTACACCCGCCCGAAGTGCCTCAAGCATCTTTTCATCCGGTTCTAAGATGATGCGCACCATTTCATTGCTTGCATCCATTGTATATAAAACAACCGTCTTTTCGGGTGCTGTATTGGAAGTGTATTCTGCGGTCCGCAGTTTTTTGTGTTCCATTCCAAGCGCTGCCTGGCAGGTCGGTTTCGCAAGCATGGATGCTTTTGCAATATTGTATACCCCGCAGCGTTTTCTCATGGACTGTGACATAATTTTATCAATTGTGAGCTCACCGTCCACTAATGAATATTCATACTCTGCATTGTAATATTTAAACAATATCACCGTAAATACCACAAGTACCGCTGTGAGCAGAATTCCCAGTGCATAAGTTGACGGAATCGTTGTGACTGCAAGAATACATGCAAGAATCATAACGGTCTTAAATACTGCCGCCTGCTTTGGGGCTTTCGTTTTTAAAATCTGTTCTGTTGTAATATTATACATAAATTCTCCATTCTGCCGGAGTTTAAACCAGCCTGTCTGTTACTATCATAATCCTTTTTGTACTAAAAAGCAATAAAAACCGGCAGATTTGACAAAATCTGTCACCTCTGCCGGTTTCAATCTGCTGCCCGTTTTACCGTCCAGCCAAAAAATATTTATTTTTATGCATTTTAACAGCAGGAATTACATCATTCCCATGCCGCCCGCACCGCCTGCCGGCATTGCCGGAACATCTTCTTTGATTGTTGCAACAACGGATTCTGTTGTAAGCAGTGTAGATGCAACACTTGTAGCATTCTGTAATGCACTTCTTGTAACCTTTGCAGGGTCTAAGATACCGGCATCAATCATGTTGACATATTCGCCGTTTAATGCATCGAAACCTGTTCCTACTTCAGATTCTCTTACCTTATTAATAATAACAGAACCTTCCAGACCTGCATTTGCTGAAATGTGGTATAACGGAGCTTCGAGTGCCTTTAAGATAATCTCTGCGCCTGTCTTTTCATCACCTACCAGTGTTTCTGTCAGTTTCTTCACTTCCTTAGAAGCATGAATATAAGCAGAACCACCACCAGAAATAACACCTTCTTCTACGGCTGCTCTTGTTGCATTTAAAGCATCTTCCATACGAAGCTTTGCTTCCTTCATTTCTGTTTCTGTTGCAGCGCCGACTCTGATAACAGCTACGCCGCCTGCCAGCTTTGCAAGTCTTTCCTGTAACTTTTCTCTGTCGAAATCAGATGTTGTTTCGTCAATCTGTGCACGGATCTGTGCAACTCTTGCTTCGATTGCAGACTTTTCGCCTTCACCGTCAACAATAACAGTATTTTCCTTCTGAACCTTAACAGACTTTGCACGGCCGAGCATATCCATTGTAGCATCCTTTAATTCAAGTCCTAATTCTTCTGAAATAACCTGACCGCCTGTAAGGATTGCAATATCCTTTAACATTTCTTTTCTTCTGTCGCCGTAGCCCGGAGCCTTGACAGCAACAACATTGAATGTACCTCTTAACTTGTTGACGATTAATGTTGTAAGTGCTTCACCTTCAACATCTTCAGCGATAATTAACAGCTTTGCACCGCTTTGTACAATCTGCTCTAAGAGCGGAAGGATTTCCTGAATGTTAGAAATCTTCTTGTCTGTGATTAAAATGTATGGATTATCAAGAACTGCTTCCATCTTATCCATATCTGTTGCCATATAAGCTGAAATATATCCTCTGTCAAACTGCATACCTTCTACAAGGTCAAGTTCTGTCTTCATGGTCTTAGATTCTTCGATTGTGATAACACCATCGTTAGAAACCTTTTCCATTGCATCTGCTACCATCTGTCCGACTTCTGCATCACCTGCTGAAATAGATGCAACCTTTGCAATCTGATCCTTGCCTGTTACCTTTTCGCTCATCTTTGCAATCGCTTCTACAGCACACTCCGTTGCCTTCTTCATGCCTCGTCTTAACACGATTGGATTAGCGCCTGCTGCAAGATTCTTCATACCTGCATTTACCATTGCCTGTGCAAGAACGGTTGCTGTTGTTGTACCATCACCTGCTACATCATTTGTCTTTGTAGCAACTTCCTTTACAAGCTGTGCGCCCATGTTTTCAAATTTGTCTTCCAGTTCGATGTCCTTTGCAATTGTAACACCGTCGTTTGTGATTAACGGAGCACCGTAAGACTTATCCAGAACAACATTTCTTCCTTTCGGTCCTAATGTTACACGTACTGTATTTGCTAACTTATTTACACCTTCTTCAAGAGCTTTTCTTGCATCAATGCCATATTTAATTTCCTTTGCCATGATATTTGACCTCCGATTTCTATTTTATACTGTATCAAAACTGCTTTTACCAGATTTTTCTATTCCATAATTGCAAGGATATCAGACTGTTTTACGATGATATATTCCTCGCCGTCTAATTCCACTTCTGTTCCTGAATATTTAGAATAAATAACTTTATCGCCTGTCTTAACCTGCATTGTTACTTCCTTGCCGTCTACAACTCCACCAGGACCAACTGCAATAACTTCTGCCTGCTGTGGTTTTTCCTTTGACTGACCCGGTAATACAATGCCTGATTTTGTCGTTTCTTCTGCCTTTAACGCTTTAATTACAACTCTGTCTCCCAATGGTACTAACTTCATATTATCCTCCATTCCGCCGCCGGTAAGGCTGCCTTTGCGCCGCCCCGAACTTGTATACGACAGCTGCTATTATTTTCCTTGTTAGCACTCATTTAATTTGAGTGCTAATTTCAATATCATTAAAATATCACTCTGCCTTTTGTTTGTCAACAGATAATTGGAAATATCTTTTGTTTTTAATAATTAGATTATACTTTTTTAATTTTTTGATTTTGCGTGCCGATACGCACTGTTTTTCCGTAAAAAAACAGATACTGCTGGGCATAGCCGCCGTAGCTTCCGAAACGTGTCTTTGCAAATGCCGCAATTTTTTCTTTGTCCGTTTCCTTTCCCGAAAAATAAAGCTGCTCCATAATCCGCTTAATCCACACATCCACCGGAAATGCATCGCGCTTATCCAGCCCGAACAGCATACAGCAGTTTGCAACCTTACTGCCGACCCCTTTTATCTTTGTCAGCATTTTCTCACATTCTGCGGTATCCGCCGCTTTTAATGCAGCCTCCGATATCTGTCCGTCTGCCGTTTTCTGCACCGCATCTACAATATACGGCGCTCGGAAGCCCGTTTTGCAGTCCCGCAGGTCTTCTTCCGTGACATTGCACATCTGGCTGACCGTTGGGAAGGCAAAGAATCGCATTCCGTTTATTTCACCCAGATCATCCCCGAAACGCTCCGAAAGCGTTTCCACAATCTTCTTAATATGCGGAATCTGCTTATTCTGCGATATAATAAAGGAAATTAAAGTTTCAAAAAATTCCTGCTGTAAAATATGTACGCCCTGCATGGTTTCCACTGCTTCCTTTAACGTATCGTCCGTCTGTAAAAGCGCCGCCTTTATCCTGCCGTAGTCCCTGCCAAAGTCAAAATAATCCCGCCATATCATTTCGTAATCCTGCATCGCCGTATCAAACAAAATTACGCTGTCTTTTTCCTGACGGATACGTAACAGTCTATGAAATGCACAGACTGCATATTCCTGTTCGGCGAGTTTTTTAAAATGAAAACACTGCCCACATTCGAGTGTCTGCGCAAGATCAAAATCCCTCACTTCTGTAAGTACAACATTTCCCTCATCATAAGAAATCTGCATTGCTTGTCCTTTCTGCTATAAAATTGAATTGTCCTTTGTCATGGCGCGCGTCAGTGAATCCTTCGCATTTTTCCACGGCTCGTCTGCATATTTATGGTCAAATTTATTGATAAACCATGCCACATCATCACGCACACGCTTCATATTTTCCAGATACAGTCGGTCTGTATCCACACGGAAGTTTTCTGCCGTACTGCCCGAAAACTTCTGTGCACCGCGCTCGATTAACATGCCGTAATGCGCTGTACAAAAACCCTTGCTGTGCAGGTATTTCTCTTTAAATGCTGCATCAGACTGATATAAATGCAGCACCGTATCCACATACCGCTCAAATGTATTTTGTATACGGTTACACACAAAGCAGGACTGTTCCAGTTCTTTAATATAATCACATGCTGACGGTGTTTCTGCCTTTTTAAACAGCGTCTTTGCCTTTACCGGCTGTTCATTTCTTTTTTCAATCTCGTTAATCACCTTGTCCATATGTGTCTTCATCACCAGTGCAAATCCCAGACGGTTTTCTACAGCATAAATCTTTTTCAAATGCTTCCGGCAGAATCCCATTTTGTCTGTTTCGGCACGGATATCGTCTTCCATGTAACTTGGTCCCATCGTATATTCTACCGCATTATTTTCCAGTTCCTGATACATTGCGCAGAGTGGACACTCACAGTCTTTGTCAAATGCATCATTAACGGGAATCGTATATATCTTTTCTTTCATTTTTATACTCCTTTTTATGTATACTGCCTGCATAACAGACAGGGCCGCCGGCACTCTTTGCGGCAGCCCCTTCTAAACTCTTTGATTGTATCATACTGTATGCACAAATGCTATTTACATTTTTTATCAAATTCGGGATTAAAGGCATAGAAATTATTAAAGTCTAAGCGTTGCTGCACTAAAGAAAGTGCCTCACCGAAACGCTGGAAATGCACGATTTCACGCTGACGTAAAAACCGCAGCGGCTCTAATACATCTGCATCGTCCGTAAGCCGGATAAGGTTGTCATAGGTTGAGCGGGCTTTCTGCTCTGCTGCCAGATCTTCAACCAAATCTGTAATCGCATCGCCTTTAGACTGGAACTCGCACGCATTAAACGGAATTCCTCCTGCCGCCTGCGGCCAGATTCCAGTCGTATGGTCTACATAATACGCTTCAAACGGTGTCCCCTTAATCTGGTCAACGCTTAAGTTCCTCGTCAGCTGATGTACCATAACGCTGACCATCTCCAGATGTGAGAGTTCCTCTGTCGCGATATCCGTCAAAAGCCCGGAAACTTCACGGTACGGCATGCTGTACCGCTGGGACAGGTAACGCATGGAGGCGCCGGACTCCCCGTCGGGGCCTCCGTATTGACTGATAATCATTGCCGCAAGTGCCGGATTGGGATTCTTAATATGAATCGGAAACTGTAATCTTTTTTCATAATTCCACATCGTTTAACCCTCCATTTCCCACGGCATTGGTGTTGCAACCCAGTTCCAGTAGTTTTCATTTGTTACATGATAAAAACTTAAAGGACCCACATTTTCATTGTAAAGCCGCACTGCTTCTGCGTACTGATGCTTCATATCGGCATAAAATGCCAGTGCTTCACCGTCATCGGGATGGGTATCCAGATACAGCGCCGTTTCCACCATAACAAATCCCAGCTCATACACATCTGCGATATAACGGCTTTTGTTACACTGCTGATTCTGTACAGACTGCATTCTTCTTTCTGACATTCTGTTTTCCCGCACCAGACGCATATTCTCCTGGCATCCCTGCATTGGCAGACGATGCTCCATTCTGTTTGGCATTCTCATTTCTCTTCCCATTCTATCAGTACACGGACAGTTTTCTCCTGCCCTTCTGCCGGCAGGATTTTTACTGCCTGCCTGCTCCGGCCGGATTCCCTGACAGCCGCAGGAATCCCCCCTGCCCGGCATATATGGATTTCTCATATCCTTCACGTTTGCCATGCTCCTCTCTTTATACGCGGCATACTGTTTCACAGAGTCCGCAATGCCGCTGTTTGCCTGCACTCTGCTTTTTAACCGGCTTTCTGCCCGTTAACGGCTTCTGTCGCATCTGCATCCAACAAACGGCTTATTTAATATCGGAAACAATGTTCCGTATTTTAATGCTCTGCATGGTTCATACACCTCGCCCCAGTGCTGCCATGGCACATATGTCATGCCCACAGTCTGCGGCGGATTTTTTTTATTCATACAATCCATACTTACTCCATATAATTTATTTAATACTATTATATGATTTCACACAAAAAGAGTTCTTAATGTAAAGATAACTGCCGGGTGCAGTTAGTGTTGTAGCAGTAACATCTCCATCGGGTCGTTTCATATACCTATCAAGCACAATTTGTAACTGACTGCTTCGTTCACATACATCAGTGCCATGAATGGCTTTTCCTGTAAGTGTCAGAAACTTGCCCGTTACATCGGGTGCATAGACTTCCACATGAGTATTGCGATTGTTGATGTAGTAACGCTCGCTGTCATAGGCAAATCCGTCTGCAAGTATGAAGATGTGGATACCATTGCCTGATGGACTGAGTTCCGTATAGGAATCAAGAGTATTAACGATATCCTAACCTCTTTCATCAAGAGCCACATTGATAACACAGTCATCAACATCCACAAGCCTTAATGGTTCAAAGCAGCCAATACCGATACCTGCATATCCACCTTTGGAAAATGCATCTACAGTTTCTTCAAAAGATGAATAAGGCAGAGGGTTCGTTGCATCGGCTCTTTTTCCATTAAGCTGATATGGTATCTTGTCCGGCTTTGCCTTTGCCGATTTCATCTGAGGTTTCCACCGACAGAACTTACCTTGCTCCTGCATGAACTTGGAAATTGTGGAATAGTCGAAAACCTCCACATTCATTTTTTCGTTTTTCTTATCCATACATCTGTATGACCTCCTTCCTTGAGGACTATTTTCTGTCCTTCTATCTGTTAGCCTTGGGAGGAGATGAAAAAGGACGCTTTTTTGAAAAAAGATAAAAAAATATCCCAAGACCAGATGAGGTAGTCTTGGGGAGTAGAAAAATTCATAAATATACGCTATAATAACGCTATATTGTTGAAACACTTGAGTAAAGGAGATGCAACATGGGATTTCTAGAAGAAATTAAAAGAATCAGACAGCGATGTTTTCTGACACAGCAAGATTTTGGCAAAGAAGTACAGGTGGCATTTTCTACTGTGAATAGATAGGAAGGCGGTAAAGCGAAGCCTAACTTAAATGCAATGAAAAATATAAAGGAGTTCTGCCTTAAATACGATGTTGATTATACAGGTGTTGAAGATGCATGGCTTGATTTTAAAGTAAAAAAACATATGGAGGTTATGGACAATGACTAAATTTTACGAAACAGTAATTGATGTTCTCAAGCAGGACAATCGATTTTTCACAGAAGATGGTGTTTTATTAAGAAATGCCGTATACGAGGCAGCTATGCAGATGGATGTAAATCTTATTTCTATACTACTTGGCAATGAAACTACAAAGGCTCAGTTCTTCAAAGAAGTATCAGGCGTGTTTGTATTTGATAAGGTTGCGTTTGGTTGGGTTGTAAATAATAAAGAATTCCTTCCTGATAGCTATACAAGATTTAAAAATAAGATTGGTCTAGCTAATGAAAAAGGGGATATGTTTGCGAGTACAGGACACGTTGAATTAGTATTCCCGTACAAGGACTGTGTTCTTGAAGGTGGGCAAACCAAAGAAGATCAAAAGAGAAAAGAAGTGTTTTACAATACGACCTTAGCGCCAGATGAGGTAGATAGGCTTCTTTTCCCAAAAGTCATGACTAGTGCAAAGAGATACTCATATGATGGCAATTTCGATTTGATGAACAATCCAACAGGTAATGGAAAGTGTAAGTGTAAAATAGCAACTAGTTTTAACAATAATAAAGATAATTTAATTGTAAAGGGAAATAATCTCCTTGCGTTAAGTTCCTTACTAAGAAAGTATGAAGGAATGGTTAAATGCATCTATATTGACCCTCCATATAATACTGGTTCTGATAGTTTTGGATATAACGATACTTTTAATCATTCGACATGGCTAACATTCATGAAGAATAGATTATTACTTGCAAAAAAATTACTGTCAGAAGACGGTATAATTTGGGTTCAGACTGATGATAATGAAGTAAATTATATTGGTGTATTACTTGACGAAATATTTGAAAGAACAAATTTTATAAATTTGGTGACTGTAAAAACCAAAATCGGTGGAGTATCCGGAAGCTCGGAAGGAAAAAGTTTAAAAGACGCAACCGAGTTTATTCAAGTTTATGCGAAGAACAAAACATTAATTAACTTAGAACCGGTATATGCAATGACTCCCGTATGGAATTACATACAGGATGAGTACATAGAACAAGGAAAAAGTTGGAAATACACTTCTGTATTAACTGAACTTGGAGAAAGAAGGCTTATTAAAGATGATGTAAGCACTGGTAGAAAGTTTTACCATTATCCTAACGCAAAATCTATTTCTGTAAAACAATATGCTTCTGAACATAATATGACAGAGGAGGAAGTATACAATTCAATTCCTGAAAAAATCTTTAGAACGACAAATGCTCAATCGTCAATACGAACTACAGTCATGGAAGCCACGAAAGATGTCCATCAAGGCATTGTAAGTATTGAATATATTCCTACAAAAGGAAAAAACAAGGATGAATTAATTGAGATATTATACACAGCATCAGATACAACAAATATGTTTATGTTTTTGTCTGATATGCTAACCAAAGATAAAAATGGAAACCTATTATATAAAGAAAAACTTTCAACATTATGGGATGATATCCAATATAATAATTTGTCAAAAGAAGGTAAAATTGATTTTCCTAATGGCAAAAAACCAGAAAAACTTATACAAAATATTATTGAAATGTCTAGTTATAAGGATGATATCATTTTAGACTTTTTTGGAGGAAGCTGGACTACAGCTGCAGTTGCTCATAAATTAGGACGCCGATGGGTAACCTGTGAACAAATAGATGATCAAATTACCAAAATGTTAGAACGTCTCAATAATACTATTAGTGGGGATGATGATAAGGGTATTTCTGCCGATGTTAACTGGCAAGGTGGTGGCTCATTCGTTTATTGCGAATTAGCAAAAGCAAACCAGAACTTTGTAGACGAAATAAAGTCTGCTAATTCCTTAGATGAAATTAAGGATATCTACGCTCGTATTATCGAAACTGGCTTCATTAGTAGCAAGGTTAATCCAAAAGAAATTGATGCTAACATAGATGAATTTGATGCCCTTTCACTTGCTGACCAGAAGCGTTTCTTGATGGAACTGTTAGACAAAAATCTATTGTATGTAAATTACTGTGATATTGATGATGATGAGTATGGCATCAGTGATGAGGATAAGGCATTTACAAGAAGTTTTTATGGGGAGGTGTAGTCTATGACATTTTTACACGAAAAAATAGATGTTCTCCGTGAAAGTGGATTTACATCCGATATGCCTTTGTATATATCGGAAAACCTAAATCCAACATTTGAGTTACGCCCATATCAGATAACTGCTTTTGAGAATTTCATTACTCATTTTGAAAGTCCCAAATGTCCTCACCCTACTCAGGTGCTTTTCCATATGGCAACTGGTAGTGGTAAGACTTTAATTATGGCTGGACTAATGCTTTACCTGTATAAGAAAGGCTACAGAAACTTTTTGTTCTTTGTAAACCTTTCAACAATTGTAAAAAAGACAGAGGACAACTTCCTTAATGCTACAGCAAATAAATATTTATTTGCTGATGAAATCATCATCGATGGAGAACGTGTACCAATTAAAAAAGTAGAGAATTTCCAAGCAACTGACCCAGATGCCATAAATATCTGTTTCTCTACAACGCAGAGGCTTCATTCGGATATATGGTTAACAAAAGAGAATGGTATTTCTTTTGATGACTTTGACGATATCAAAACAGTGCTCATTTCTGATGAGGCGCATCATTTGAATGTTACTACAAAGAAATTGAGCAAGGATGAAGAGGAAAGTAAGCATTCGTGGGAACAGACCGTTAAGACTATCTTTGAAAGAAATAATGAAAATATCCTCTTGGAATTTACTGCCACTTGTGATTTGGCAAATCCACAGATTCGTGCTGAGTACGAGAATAAAATAATTTTTGATTATCCGTTGCACAAGTTCCGTGCTGACCTTTATTCAAAGGAAATAAAAACGCTCCGTTCGGATATGGACATCATGGACAGAGCAATTCAAGCACTTGTCCTTAGCCAGTACAGGTTAAAAGTCTTTCAGGATAATCATTTATCGATAAAACCTGTGGTGCTATTCAAGTCTGCCAAAATTGCTGACAGTAAGGAGTTCATGGGTGCTTTTATAGAAAACATACGCTCTCTTTCTGGTGGCACACTTGAAAGAATATCCGGCTTAATTGATAATCCTACAATGAATCTGGCTTATAAATACTTTGAAACTAAGGGAATATCATTTGATATGTTAGCACAAGAACTTCGAGAGGATTTTTCTGAAGAACACTGTGTTTCTGTAAATGATGATAAAGAAGCAGATACAAAGCAGATTCTTCTTAATTCTTTGGAAGACATATCAAATCCATATCGTGCTATTTTTGAAGTCAAGAAACTTGATGAAGGTTGGGATGTTCTAAATTTATTTGATATTGTGCGTCTTTATGAAACACGACAAAGTGGTAAAAAAGTCTCTGCAGCCACTGTATCAGAAGCACAGCTTATCGGTCGTGGTGCTCGATATTGTCCATTCAAAGTACAGGATGAGCAGCCTAAATTTCAAAGAAAATATGATAATGATGTAGATAATGAACTTCGTATTTGTGAAGAGCTTTACTATCACTGCCAGAATGACAGCCGATACATTTTCGAGTTACATCAAGCCTTGCGCGAAATTGGTATTGACCCAGGCAAAACAGTTACAAGACACTATATTCTTAAAGATGATTTCAAGCATGACGAACTTTATAAAAGTGGAATTATATTTATGAATGACCGAGTTGTGAAAAGCCGAGCAGATGTTACTGGCTTATTACCTTCTGTTAGAGACAAGGTATATGGAGTAATGATAGCAACTGGACAATCCGGAGAAGATGTGATTTTGGATGATGGTCAAGGAACTTCCACTGATAACAAAACGAAAACAAAATTATATAGCACAACTATAGGAGATATTGCAAAGATCAATTACGCAATTGTAAATAAGGCTCTTGCAAAACTTCCGGTATATAAATTCAATACACTTAAGAGTAGATTTCCAAATTTGAAATCTACAAGAGAATTTATAACTAGTGCTGATTATCTAGGAAATATAAAAATTGATATTCGAAGCAAATATGAAGAACCGCCTATTGTGGTTTTAGGAACTGTGGTGCTCTCAGTAATCACAAAAATTGCTACTTCTATTTCTGCTATCGAAGAAGAATATGAAGGTACAAAAGAATTCCGTGCTTTTAATGTTTATGACGTTTTTAGAAACAAGACTGTCAACTACACTGATATCAAAGATGGTGGATTAGGTATGTCACAGAACGATACTACTGTTCCAGCTGCTATACGTATCGATTTGAAAGATGAGGATTGGTTCACATTCACAGATAATTTTGGAACTTCAGAGGAAAAGGCGTTTGTAGCTTACTTCCGTGATTATGTCGATGACTTGAAAAAAATCTATAGCAAGGTGTATTTGATGAGAAATGAACGTCAGATGCACATTTACTCATTTGATGGTGGTGAGCGCTTTGAACCAGACTATGTTCTTTTCTTACAAAAAGACAACACTGATGGCTTTGAGCAACTTCAAGTATTTATTGAGCCTAAAGGTACACATCTTGTTGAAAGCGATAAATGGAAAGAAGATTTCTTATTGCAGTTGAAGGATAATGCTATTCCTGTAAAAACCTTTGTTGATGATAATAATTATCACATCTGGGGATTCCATTTCTTTAACAGAGATGTTCGTGGAACTGAATTCAAAACGGATATTGAAACACTTAAAGATATAGATACTCTTGGTAAAATTATTAGGTATCCAGAACCACAGGTAACACTGAGTAAGGTCTCTGAAGATACTGCAACTTACGGAACAGAGAAGGATGGTGAATAAATGCTTTATGACGAAATCACACAATTGATAGCAACACATCGTGAAGATGATTGGTGGGATTTCAAACGAGAGCATCATCACGATAAAGCTGAACTTGTTCATGATATTTTATGGTTTATTGTTAGATACTTGTAAACACTTTAGGTTCATAAGAGACACTTATTTTAGTAGTTACCATCTGTCAGGAATTGTGATTGATAGTTTTGTCTATCATGCAATGGGTGGATGGAGATGGTCTGAGCCAAGAAGTATTTTTTCTTCGGCTAGTGGAACATATGAAAATGTTTTATTAGAATACTTAAATCAAAACTCTATGTGGGGTAACCTCACTCTTACAGTGCCAGGGAGTGGAGAAAACATATCTACAGAGAGTAGTCTAGAATGTTTAAGGAAAGTAGTTAATTACATTACCAAATAAGAAAACGACCACACAGGAGTATTCCACGAGACCGTTTCAAGTTTTGTGTAAACGTTAAAAACTGATATAAGATTTGTGAAT
>OGMH01000092.1_pt1 | contig 70748 bp, 63 predicted proteins | sample 1573191 | NCBI WGS metagenome assembly OGMH01 (sample SAMEA2581978, study PRJEB24529) | metagenome | biome: Human gut stool | place: China | collected 2011 | reverse complement strand
GTCCTCGGCTGCATATGCAGTCTGGGGAGAAAATATCATACACACGCATACAAAAGCCAGTAATACTGCCACATATTTCTTTGCTCTCGAAATCATATTAAATCTCCTGTCTGTCTGTCAAATATATTTCTCTATACATCTCCTTGTCAACCTCCTGGTTTATTCAAGCCGAACGCACGTGAGACTTGGTGCGTGATTCTGGTCAGCGAAAGCTGACATATTCTTCTCAGAATCACTGCACATCCCCGCGGAGCGTTTATCTCAGTCGGAGATTGTACTCCCACTGAGAAAGACTTGTTATTACTCACCACTTGCAGAAGTGGGAGTCTTCTCGACTGAGATAAAATTGCACTGCCACATCAAATCCATTTGTTACTATTCAATAACCTGCGATTCGGTACCCCCCCCCGCCGGATTTTATGCTTCTGATCGTCTTTTCCAGTACCTTCATCTCAACCGGTTTTGAAACATGTGCATTCATACCGGCTGCCAGAGAATGCTGAATGTCCTCCGAGAATGCATTGGCAGTCATGGCAATGATCGGAATCGTCTTTGCCAGTTTATGGGAACTTCTGCGGATTGCCTTCGTTGCATCATAACCATTCATAACAGGCATCTGCACATCCATCAGAATCATGTCATAATCACCTGGAGCTGACTGTTCAAATGCTCTCAAAATCTCTTCGCCATTTTCACAAATGGTACATTCCGCGTCTTCAATCTTTAACAGTTCCGTCAGAATTTCTGCATTTATCTCATTATCCTCTGCACACAGGAACCTCATTCCCTGCAGGATATTACCATCCTGCTCATCTGTTTCTTCTTGTGCCGCCAGAGCAACCGTTCTATCCTCTGCAATTTTCAGATCCATGAGAACTTCAAAACAGCTTCCCTGTCCCAGTTCACTCTCCACATCAATGGTACCTCCCATTGCTTCAACCAGGTTCTTAGTAATAGCCATTCCAAGTCCGGTTCCCTGGATCTTATTCGTCACAGAACTTTCAGCACGAGTAAAAGCATCAAAGATTATCTCTTTGAAATCTGCCGATATTCCCAATCCATTATCGCTAACTAAGAAACGGTACTTTGCATAGACAGATGAATTTGTCTCACATTCTTCTACCAGAAACTGAATTTCTCCACCTTCCTGCGTATATTTTATGGCATTAGACAGCAGATTACTAAAAATCTGCATCAAATGAACCTGATCACCATTCACCCACTCATGCTGAATATTCTCTTTTATGATTGTAAAGGTCTGCTGCTTTTCATATATTTGAGAATGAAATATAGTGTCAAGTTCCTGCATAAAATCCAGAATAGAAAAGTCAGAATACTTGAAGACTGTTTTTCCTGCCTCAATCTTACTCATATCCAAAACATCATTAATAATTCCTAACAGATGCTGTGATGAAATATCTATTTTATCTGCATACTCTATAACTTTTGCTTTATTATCTGCATCATGTCTGATCAAAGATGTAATACCAATGATTGCATTCATAGGTGTACGAATATCATGTGACATATTAGACAGGAAATCCGTTTTCGCCTTATTTGCATTTTCAGCTGTCTGTAAAGCCTCTGTTGCAACGTTCTTTGCCTTTTCCAGTTTTTGATTGACTACTTCCATTTCCTTCATTGCTTGTAAATGAAGTTCATTATTTCTTTTTTCATATTCTGCTTTTTGATCTGCAAGACTAAGTCTGGAAATACTGTAGAATAATCCGGCAAAAAGTAAAAATATAAAACCTGCCATGAGTATTGTTGTAAACAACACCGTTTTCTGGTAATCCGTCAGCACATTGTCAACAACTCCCTTTGCCACAATGCATACCAAAATGGTGTTGTTGCTTTCTATCGGGCAATACCCCAGATAATAGGGGTTCTGTTTTCCCAAAAGTGCAACTCCGGATTCTCTGTTATCAAACTTCTTTTTGAACAAATCGGCCTCTTCTTCTGTAATAGCCTGTTTCCCTTTTAAATGTTTTAACAAAGAATAATTACGCAGGTATTTATCTCCACTCTGGTTCGTATACGTAATATTTCCGTCATGATCCAGCATGAACAAATATGCTTTCCCATGATAACCTTTCAATTTTAACATGGAATCCAGTTTCGAATGATCATACACAGTTCCAATTGCCGTATAAGTTTCTCCATTGATCGTATATTCCTGACATGGAATCGCAACCAGATAACCGTCTTTTTTCTTCTGATCATAATCAAGACGCACCAATTTTCCAATATTGTATCCGTTCTTTAAGTCCAGCAGAAGTTTACTTGGCATATCAATCCGCATTTTTGTTCCACCTGCTGATATTGCCTGACCATTTTCCTGAAGGAATATAAGTGTACTTTCCGATTCTTTTTCCCATGCTTCAAAGAAACTTTTGTTCACATCCGTTTCAAGAGACAGCTCCCTCTCATGAAGTAAAAATTCCTCAACCAACTGCAGCTGGCTGTAGTATCCACTCACTTGAAGATCATAGGTCTGCTGTATCTGTTCAACAACAGCCCCCATACTGCTTTTTCCGTTTTCGCTGATATACTTCTTAGACTTACTTATAAGATACTTTATACAAACTAAGCTTAAAAGAATAATAAGTAGTATAAGCAACAGCATTATTATTTTTTTTCTTTTATTTCCCGCTTGTTTTATCTCCACTTTTACTGTTCAACCTCTATATAATCTTCCGGTGCTGACGGCTGCTGTCCTTTTGACATTGCTGCGATCCATGCACTTGATAATGTTGTATCTTTAAGCTGCTCAATCTCACATTTCGGATTTATTTTTTTCAAAACAGACATTGTGGTGTCTGTAAGAAGAATAGAGTATTCCTTTTCTTTGTCTATTTTCTTATCATTAACTGTTAAGTCCTTTAACAAAAATCCACTTTCCGCTTGATTGACGATTATTTTCATACCGGATGCAATTGGTAATTCGTATTTATTGGTTACGTAAAAATTCTCATCAGCATCAGCAAGATAATTTCCCACAAGTTCACAAACCTGTTTACCATTAATTTTCGCAAAATATAATGCTGTATCTGAACTCTTCGCTGTCATCATGCCAACCCGGCTACTGGTGCATTCTCCTTTGTACATAGAAGAAGTGAAATAATAATATGGTACCAGAGCCAGCTGTGCATCATTTTCTTCTCTGATCGTAGTTAAAATGGAAGATGCTGCATCACGGCCATTTCTATCGTTCAGTGAAATAGAATATTCATTTTCAAAATTCACCGTTGCTTTTTCTTCTGGATCTTTACAATTCATTACACTGCGCAAAGTATCATAAGCCTGTGTTTCATCCATTTCTCCTGACAGTAATCCGTGAACAGCCTCAAGACTTGCATCAAATGATTTTTGAGCGGAATATCGGATATAAACAGCATTATTATTAATTTCCTCTTCCAGTCCAGGCACATCCTGCATCATGGTTGGAACATCTGTATTCAATGAAATAACACCGCTTCCATCCGCAATCAGCTTTTGCCCCTCTTCTGAAATCATACAATCCAGCACATCCAGTGCAGTATCCAGTTTCTCCCGGTCTTTTTCCAGGTTTTTGTTAAATGCAATGTTTAAGGACGGATTCATGTACACATAGGATTCATCCGATGTCTGTGAAAAGTAAGGGATACGGATCAGCTCCGCATCCATCTGTTTCTGCAGCTGCTGCATAATCGTCGGATGTCCATGAAACATTGCTGATTTTCCCTCGACAAACATCTGGGTTCCTGTATCGATGTCAATATTGATATCTTCTTTACCAAAGTGCGAGTCCTTAAGAAACTGACTGGTTTCTGAAAAAATGCGTTTCCATAATGTATCATCAAACTTTACTTCATCCGCTGCAGTCTCTGCACCGTTTCGCCATTCAATACCATCCAGGCTTGTAAACTCATCGATTGCCGCCGCCTGGATGATTTCATTATTAGACCAGTCTTCACCAAGATCCATGGAATACGGTTTTATGCCATTATCATAAAACTGCTGACAAGCCTGTACATATTCCTCATAATTTTCCGGAATTTTAATTCCATACTGATCAAACAGTGTTTTGTTGGCAATGATCGTCTGCGGAATACCACAGATTGGCAGCCACTGGATTTCATCCTCCGCATTCTTATAATATTGCAGCGCATAAGAATAATACTTGGAAACAACATCATAAGAAGCAAAATCCATAAGATAGGGCTGTAAGTCCTGTGCATCTGTTCCGGAGAATCGACGTACTGTTATGATATCCGGTAATTCATCATGTTCTTTAAAATAACTGTATAAATCGGTATCATTGTTACCAATAATAAATTCAATATCCTGATCAGGAAACTGTTCATGGATATAGGGTGCAATATTTTTCATCAAACGATTTTCCCACAGATAAACGGTAAGATGATCATCGTTTTTAGATACTTCTTTCTTTGACTGTCCACATCCAGACAAGACAGCAGTTGCTACAAGTACACCTGATACCACTGCTATCAGACAACGTTTTGCCTTTTTCATACTTTTATTTTCCTCATTCTTTCCTGATAAAATCATTATTGTTACATCTATAAAATAACACCAAAAAACACTGTCAGACAGACAGTGCACCTCATTTCATGCAACTGGCTGCCATTTTACAGGCCCTGTAGCTTTGCGTCCCAGACTTTCATCTGGTTTGCCGATTTCCTTATTAATTAAATTATAGCTTGTGAACTTATGCCGCAAAAACTGATTTTATTATACTCTAGCGCTCCCCTATGCACAAGAAAAACATTACCGTTTTAACACTTAAAATGTACAAACATTCCAAAATAATAATGTACAAATTTTCTGGTTTTCTGTTTTTATATGATCCTTCAATCAATTAGATTTTCTTGATTTTGGGTAAAAGAAAAGCCAGTTTTCGCAATTTTCGTAGACTGGCATGTTTCATCTGTTTTCTATTTTTCAATTTCATCCCCGTACACCACCCGGATATTGTCTTTGCTGTATAATACTTACCCCAATAACTAAACACTTCAGTGTTCTTTTCGATACGAGTTGCATAACCCCATCCGTCTCTAAATAATGTAAATAAGAAAGCACCGCCCAGATTTCTCCAAACGATGCCAGACATTATTTATCCAGTTACATAGATAACCACAATTTTTTATTTGTCGCCGTAATGTCCACGGCAAGTAGCAATATAAATTCGACCATTTTCAATATGATATACAAGACGATTTTTTTCATCAATTCTACGACTGAACTCGCCTTGCAAATCTCCCTTTAATGCTTCAGGATTTCCGATCCCTTCTAATGCGCCATTTCGCTCAATATCCTTAATGAGCTGATTGATACGCTTCAGTGTTTTTTTGTCTTGGAGCTGCCAGTAAAGATAATCTTCCCAGGCTTCATCCGACCAGATTTTTTCACTCATCTTCAACCTCAATCAGTTCATGTGCCGTACCTTTTCCTGTGCGAAGTTCCTGAACTGCTTTTCTAACATGAGTCATATTGATTTCAGAGTAGAAAGGATCGGGATTCTGTGCAATTTCAAACGGAATCCGATTTTCACGAATAACCGCTTTCACAAACATATTGATTGCAGTCGAAGTGTTAAGCCCGACATTAGAACAAAACGCATCAAATTCCATCTTATCTTTAGCATCTACTCGTGCGGTAATAGTTGCCTGTGCCATAGAAACATCTCCCTTCTGTATTCTAACTGCTTATATTATATCTCTATTGTATGCAAATAGCAAGCTATTAGAATACATTTAACAAATATTTCATATTTCTAATGTTGCTACAAAATAAGAGCCTTGCCAAAGCAAGGCTCTTATTAAGCGTTTTTCTTCGATTCAAAGAATCTATTCGGCTTGTGGTTACCGCATAACCCACGGTCTGGCTCCACAATCGGCTGAAACCGAACCAGTCAATTGCTTCATCACCGCGATAGCTGGTCATCGCCGCTATCCTCTAAAATCATTATATCACAAAATTGCCAAAGCTCAATAGCTCTGAAAAACTTTGTGGAGCTGGAATTTCCATGCTCATCTATATTATATGCAGGATTTCGGAAATAGAAACAGTTTTTGATTGTTTTTTCAGCGTATGATAATACCAAACGTTTGGAAAATAACACTTCATCCGATATATCAAAAATATGAGGATGAGATTTGGAATAGTAGACAATATAGGGATATCGTAGCAAAAGAATAATCCCATAAAAACAACCATTTAACGATTTTTTAACCTGCTTTCATAAAGCTTTCAGAGCGTATAGCAGTATGCCAGCTTGTAGGAATGCATCATAGACGATGATTCCTTTTGCAGAAATGTTTTAGAATCTTCTCTGCAATGCCTTCCGGATTTCAAATCTCCGAAACAGCAAAACGAAGACTCTGGGGTGCAATACTTTCTGTAAAATTATTATACCCCTCTGCTGAAAAATGGATATACGGATTTGAGAAGTTGCAACCACTACACACAATATTCACACAAAATTCTCTTTACGTTTTCAATTTTTATAGGCTTTGCCAAGTGAGCATTCATTCCTGCTGCCAGACACTTTTCTTTATCTTCTCTGAATGCATTTGCTGTCATGGCAATAATCGGGATTGTATCAGCATCTGGATGTTTCAGTGACCGGATTGTTTTTGTCGCAGTAAGCCCGTCCATTACAGGCATCATGATATCCATCAGAATTGCGTCAAAATAACCTTCCGGTTTCTCCTGAAACATTCTGACCGCCTGCAATCCATCTCTTGCAACTGTCAGGTTTGCACCTTCATCAGACAACAGCGTTTCCACAATTTCTGCATTCAATTCATTGTCCTCTACCAGCAATAAGTTTAATCCGCTGATATCCATCTGTGCCGCTGTTTTCTTTACTGTATCTGGTACGGGAGCAAGTTTAAACGGAATCCTGATGATAAAGGTTGAGCCAATGCCTTCTTCGCTTTTAACTTCAATAGTTCCACCCATTTTTTCAATCAGACCTTTTACAATCGCCATTCCCAGTCCAATTCCCTGCTGCGTACTTCTTGCATCCTCTTTTTCCTGCGAAAACGGCTCAAATATATGCTCCTGGTATTCCCTGCTCATGCCAATGCCTGTATCTGTGATTGTCCACTCATATGTCGTAATTCCATCCACTGCTTCTGTATAATCCGACACCGTTATTATCTTGCCGCCAATCCGGTTATACTTAATGCAGTTTCCATAAATATTAAGAAATATCTGTCTTAAATGTACCGGACTTCCATAAATAAAAGGATATCGAAGCCCTTCCTTTTTTGCACGGAACTGCATCTGGATTCCTCTGTCTTTTGCCCGCTGTTCTATGATAGTCAGAATATCCTGACTTAATTCCTCAAAATTGATAATTTCCTGTGTCAGAGGTACATTTCCCTCTTCAATTTTGCTCATCTGAAGGATATCGTTAATAAGAGACAATAGATAATCTGCGGCTACCTGCATTTTTCTGAAATTTTCCAGGACCAATTCCCTGTCATCAAAATGCTTCTCAGCAATCTTCAGCAATCCAATAATACCATTCAGCGGGGTTCTCATATCGTGAGACATCCTGGAGAGAAAATCAGACTTGCTTTTATTTGCTTTCTTTTCACTTTCCAGGGCAATTGATTTGTGCATGAAGTCATTTTTATCCAGCATAAGATTCCAATGTTCAATGGTCCCGTCTTCCTTTATTACTTTTTGCCCACGATCTTCGATATACTTGTATGTCCCGTCCTTACAGCGTATCCGGTAAATAGTAGCATAATGATTGGAATGAGTATATTGATTTAATGCATCTGCAAGTCCGACCTTCACGTCATCTGGATGAGCAAGGCCGATAATATTACCACCAGAAGCCTCTATCAGTTCTTTTGATGTTGCGTAACCAAGCATATTTGCAAATTGTTCTGAAACATATTTGAAAGAGTATTCCGGGTCATCATTACTGATTTTGACGCCACCAGGGATAGATACGGTAAATAACTCCAGCTGACTTTGCAGTTTCTTTGTCAATTCCTCGATCATAGCCGTATGCTTTTTCTCTTCTTCCAGAAGCTTCGCATACTCTCTGTTTGATTTTTCCAGTGCCCGCTCTTTTTCCTCTAAGCGGTAATGTTCTGTACGGTCAAGAACATAATTGACTGCAATAACATCTCCGGTTTCCTCTTCACGGTACAGGGCCATGTGATCTTCTGCAAGCATGGGCTCAAAAGTAGCAGTCCTGGTCCAGTATCGGAACGATATATGCCGTTCACCATTTTCAAACCGATTTAATAATCGTTCTCTGTCAAACTCGTACAGAAAATCTTTAAGACCTTCCTCAGGTATGGTCAATGCCCATGCATCTACCAGACTCTGTAAACTTGAATTTTCCGGCAAACCTAATTGTTCATTCAGGTTATATTTTTTTCCATTAACTACCTGATACATGGAACCACGTACGATACTCTTTGTGAGATTGATCACGCAGTATCCATCGGCAATAGCAAATACCGACTCTTCCAAAAAACGATTATTAATAATGTCCTGACTCATACTTGTTTATCTCCCTGTAAATTCTCTGATACAGATTATATCCTTATCCCAATATATCCGTCAACAAAGAGTTTTTACATTGTAGAATGGAAATTCACACGCTCATCGGTAGTATATGCAGGATAAAAAAGCAGGAACATTTCATAATTTATCAGCCATATGGCAAGCCAGGAAGTCGTGGAAAATTCAGTAAATGTACTGAAAATGCAAGGAGGAGATTGGGGATAGTAGACAATAAGGGGAATATTGGGGTAAAAGAAAAGCCATGGCTTGTGCCATGACCTTTCAATTCGTATTTGCTATCTTATTCGGCAGATACACCTGCCAAATGTACTGTCACATTAAATTGTCTTTCATCGCCATCTACAATACGGCTAATGCAGTCCGCATCAGTTCCTTCCATCCAGATGTAAACTCGCATGGTTGTATTCCCATCATAATCTACACCAGATGCAATTTTCCGTGCATTTCCGGTAGGCAGTATATAGCTGAATCCATCTTTTGTGGCCGCATAATTGTATGTTTTTCCATCTGCGGAATCCGTCCATGTATAATTTTTTTCATACACATATGGATAGGATGGCTTTTTTGTTGAATTGCTATCTTTCACCACACTCCAGCCGTTAGTTGAGTTCACATCATTCCCATGAGCATTCGTATCCTCTGCTTTTGGGGCATAAACAAGTACCAATTTTTCGCCAGTTCCTTTTCCGTCATCAATTGTAATTCCGACTCGAAGAGAAGCTGCTACTTTATCATTCACAGCTGTTTCTTTCCCATCAGCATCTTTTATCGTTACCTGAACAGCGCCTTCCGGATTCGAACCATCCAGATATACATCACAGATTCCGGTATTGGTTAATGTATATAGAGTATATTCACCAACAGCATATGCATAGTATGTTTCATCACCAACAGTATATTGACCATACAATGTATTTCCTTTTTCATCAATATCCCATGTAGGGTGCATGTAAGTTGCCACATTCATATCGGCATTCCAGTTTTCAGGAACCCACCATGATTTTGCATCTTCTGTAGAAGCTGGGCTGATCTTATGTCCCTCTACTGCTGACACAAGTGCAGTGTCACTTCCATGATCAAGCGTATCACCTAATTTTACGATTTGAAGCATAAAACCATTGGCTTCTGCCATGATGGAACTCGTTTCAGATGTGACCTTATTATTTGCCACATACCAGGCATAAGTGGCAGATGTTAAAGCGAATGCACTGACAGATGCACTCAGTATAGCTCCCATAAGATGTATTTTTAATTTTTGACTTTTCATTTTCATCTCCATCATATCCTTTTCTTTTGACATACCAAAAAGTAGAAGAAACATCTTCTGCCTTTTGGTATGCCCTCCACGCCACAACCGTGGAGAGCGATATTATTTATTTAGTTCCCTGAGTATAATCTCCGTTTACGCCCTGCTGAACTGGTGTTGCAGAGAAACCAAGAGCAACCTTTGCCTGACCAAGATTGTCAAAATTAGCTGTCTTAATTGTTTCATAATCACCATCATAGAACAGGGAAATATTAACTGTCAGAACTTTATTGCTAGTAACGGCTTCACCAAAAGTAGTATCTGTTGCACCAGATAAAGAATTGGTTGACTTAGCTGTCTGTTTCCAACCACCTGCATTTTCATTTAAAGTTTTATCATATTCCCAAAGTTCCCAGTTATTGCCGCATGATACTAATGCTCCAACAGCATTAACAATATCATTCTTTGCATTATCTCCTTTTGCTGTAACACTCATACTATCAAGTTTCAAACTATTGAATGCACCTTGGCTAGAGGATACATATACCTGAGATGTTGACACATATCCTGTAGTTCCAGTAACTGTATCGACTGTATGTGTTAAATCATAATAAATTCCTTTTCCCTTTGTATCAGTCTGAGCATCTGCACTATCTGCTGTTTTTGCATATGCTGTCTGCCAAGCTAAATCTGCTGGTACAGTACTGTTTTCCCAGTCAGTTTTAGTACCTCCATCTGCCTGATGTGGACGTGATGGATATAATTTAACTGGACTTTCTGCTAAATCGACTGCTGTCTGTGTTCCAGCGTTAGTCATAGCTTCAACTTTGTCAATAGTTAAATATGCTGCATTTGACTGTGCAGAAATGCTACTTACGGTTGCATCGACAGTATTGTTACTTACAAACCAAGCATATGTACTTGATCCCAACGCTACAGCGGCAACGCATACCATGGCTACGGCAGCAGCAAGCTGTTTTTTCAGCCCTTTTACGTTATTATTTGTTTCTTTCATTTCTTCCTCCTTTTGTGCAGTTTGAAGCTTCCCTTATCTGTCTGAACTCTCCCTGCCAGTTTTCTTAAGCAAATCGAACTCCCACCGGTCACGGTCCGAAGCTTTTTTCCTGCACCGTTTCCGGTGAGGATTTCATCTACTGAAAAAAACTGTACGTGATTATTCTTTTGTATTCTGTCGTCCTTCTTTCTGCCTAAAAATCTCTGTGATTTTTATATATAATCAGTGGTTGTGGCACCGGTCATACCTTATTTGTTTCTTCTGTTTTCCCATGTAATATTTTCATCATCATAGTAAGCATTATTCGGAACTTCATTTCCTGCTGCATTAATCGGTTTATCACCTTTCAAAGTATCTTTGATATCCTTGATAAATTTCCACAACAGATTTGTTTTGTCATCATAATCAGCGTCAATACGCATGCTGAACTGAACGCTTCCTCCGATAATGGAATCTACACATTCAGGGTCATCCCCTTCCATCCAGATGACAATCGTATATTTATCTACATTTCCTACAAGGAAATTATCTTCTTTGTAATTGCATACCACTTTTTTCGACTTAAAATTCGTACAGCCGAGTTCTTCGCCTCCATCGGAAGCCGGTGCTGCATAAACCACACGTTCTCCATTTCTCCAGACGGCAACACGTACTGCATTTTCTGCGCCTTTTGCACAGGAATCCAGGTTTATACTTGCCTGATATGCTAAATCTTCTTTTCCGGCATTTCGTACATAATAAGTGTATGCCATATAGTTTTTACCGTTATGGTTTCCTTCTTGTGAGTCGATATCTTCCGGTAAATCTTCAATCGACATATTTGTGGCATCCTCTACCACATCTGCTTTTAATCTTGCAGTTGCTCCATCAAAATTGCCATTGTCTGCAATACTGATACCTTTTCGATATAATTCAAGACGATCCAGATTGATTGTAAAGTTACCCATCTTTTCCTGCATAAATGCTGCGACAAACAGAATACACACCAACAGCATCAGACTCAAAAGTATAATCTGGACTTTATCCATCCTAAGCAGTGCCGATGCCAGCCTTTTTCGCCTTCTGTATGGAACATACATACTAACAATTGCTTCCGGGTCAACATCATCGCCGTATTTACTCATCAGTTCTTCCAATTCTTCAATTCGAATAATCTGGTCATTTCTTACTTTTTTACTCCGACGAAATCGTTTCCCCTTCTTTTCTTTGGGTGCTTTTTCTGTCTTAGTTTTCTCTGTTCTATTTTTCTCTGTCTTATCTTGCTCCTCTATCTTATCAGGCTCATGTGTTACCTGATTTTCATTTTCTTCGACTTGTTCTCTTTTTTTCTTCTTCATAGGCTAATTATATTCACCACTATATCTATAGTTTATATCTTTTTTTGACATACATAACATATTCCTGCATTTTCCTTCGTTCTTCAAGGTTTGCAAATCTCAACTGAATACCGCAGACAAAACGGAATGAGTCACCTTTCGGCAGCTCTCTCACCCAGCAGACAACACCCACTACTTCCTGCTCCGCCACTCCATCTGATAAGGTTCCGATTCTTGGAAGGGTGAAAATACAGGACTCGCCTACTTCAAACCAACGGTTCATGTATACAGCAAGACCGTTGTTGGAAATATCCATCGTTTCCCCCTGTTCTTTATCAATCTCACCATCCGAGTTCAATTCCCAGGTATCCTGCATATATTTAATCGGTAATTCTACTTTCATACGGACATCCACACGCTTTATAAATTGTCTTTGTTCCGTTACCCGGCGGATTTTCCAGTATCTTCGGATTCCTTCTTTTACTACATCATCCACATAACCGGCTATAATATTTACATCGTCCCCTTCACCATACCGGAATAATATTTTTTTATTTTCATCCGGAATCAGAGCTTTGCCGTCTACCATTGGAATGGATACCAGAAATGCTGACTCATCTAATGCTTTATTAAATGTGCTCATCATATTAAACTGAGGCTCTTGACCCGTCGGAACATCAAATGCAAGATGCATTTTTGTTCCATGTTTAATCTGCAAACTACCTGCCATTTTCACATTTCTCCTGTTTTATTCTTTATTATCGTCGCTATTTATTTTGTTACTATTTATTTCGTTACTCTTTACTTCATTGCTCTTTTCTTCTGAATTTTTCTTTCTTCTTTGTTCCCGTATCTGCTGGATTGCTTCTTTTACTGCTGCCTCTTCTTCATCTTTTGCAATTTTCTTTGCAAGTGAAACTGTACGGGCCAGATTTGTAATTAATATCACTGCAAGCGGTAATAAAATAATCGGTATGAAAATCAGTGGATTCGATACCAGACGTGCCAGTTTTCCAAGCATCAAAGAAGAACCAATCACCTTGCCAATCAAGTATTCTGAATCAACCGTATAGGCATCCACTACGTTATTGGCATCCCCTTTTGTCGTGTAAAACCAGTGGTCTCCGTCTTTTTCAATTTCCATTACTCTATGTGTGTTTACTGCACCATCCAGTGCAGGGTCTGTGGAATAAAAGGAAATAACATCTCCTTCTTTTATTTCTTCCGGATTTGTCTGTTTCACCAACAGCAGTTCATCGGTCTTGTATGCCGGTGCCATACTTCCTGTCGTAATGCGAAAAACCGTATATCCTGCAATGCTTGGTGCTTCCCCCTGTCTGGTTAGTACTACAGAACATAATACCACCACTGCTGCTGCTATGACCAGTACCGATAATACGTTTATCAGCGTAAAAAATATTTTTTTTATCATTGATTATTGTCATCCTCTTTTGAGTTTTTACGTTCTTTACGCTCCTGCAATGCATTTAAAATATAGCGGGATAAGCTGTTTGCTTCACTCTTTGCAACTGCTTTTTCTTTTTCTTTCTCAGCCTGAAGCTGTTTTTTCTTAGCTGTTTCCACTTCTTTTTCAGCTTCCTGCTTCACTTGTTTCACTGTTTCTTCTGCGTCCGCTTTGACACTTTGAACGGTCTTATCTGCCTCTTCTTTTGCTGCCTTTACACTCTGTTCAGCTTCTTCCTGTGCTTTTTGAACTGCCCGTTCTGCCTCTTTTTGTGCCCTTCTGACTGCCTCTTCGGCTTCTCTTCTTGCCGTTTTTACTGCTTCTTCGGTTTCCTTTTGTACCTTTAAAATAGCTTCTTCGGCATTTCTTTGAACTTCTTCTACGGTCTTCTTTGCAGCCTCGTTTGTCTCCTTGATTGTCTGTTCAGCACTTAATCTGGTTTCCGCCGCTTCTGCCTGATACTGCTTAGATTCTTTCTTTGCAGCCTCCACCTGTCTTAAAGATTTCTCAACTTCTTTGTATGCTTTTTCTTTTTCCTGAGAAAATTGTTGTACTTTTGCCTGCGCTTCGCTCTGAATTTTTTCTATTGTCTCTTCTTTTTCTCTGCGCTCTGCTTCAATTGTCTCTGTAGTCTCACTTCGTATCACTTCGATTTCATTTTTTGCTTCGATTTCTGCCCTCTCCATTGCCTCTTTTAATTCTGCCTGGGCTTTTTGTTCAATCTCAAGCTGTGCCTCTATCTCCGCTTTCTGATTTTCCAACTCTTCTTTCATCTGCTCTAAGAACTGAAGATCCTGCATCGTAGAATCCAACTGCCATTCCAGACTCTGCATCGACTGTTCCAGTTCTTCCCTTCGTCTGGTTTCATCTTCAAGTTTTGCTTCTGCGTCAAGCTGTGCCTGCGTCACTTCTTCCACAAACACTTTACGGATTTCTACGTCTTCGATATTTCTGTCTTCTACAATCTGCTCTTCAATTTTCTTGATAAATTTGGGTTTTACCGGCTCTCGCTTTTCTGTTGCAAGTTCCGACATTTTTCGTGGGTCAGATTCCAGCAGACTTTTAAATACCGTATAATTGGTAATCATGTTGATATACATCTGCAGTAAATATTCCTCATCGAACTGGAGTGCAGAGTCCTGCTCTTCAATCGTATATCCCACTTCATCATACCCTTCGATAAACTGCCATAATTTATAGCAGGCACGGTAATCCGGGTCTTTCATCATCAGATTGGTTCTCTGAATCGGGCTTCGTACTTTGGCACAGCCATTCATAATATCACAAAAAGAACTGGCTCTTAAAGTTCTGGACATCCTTCGCACACGGTCGATTCTTTTGAACAGCTCCATGTTGTCGGTGTCATTTTCCACATAGCTTTGACGGTTTTTAATCGTCATCTCTACTTTATAAGAGATTTCCTCATAAGCATCATCAATCTTGCTTTCCATGCTCATGACATTACAAGTCTCATCTCCGGTTGACCAGAAGATGATATCCGTTCTCTTATCAACGAAAGCAAACAGGCGCTGAATCAGATGATAGACAAAGCGATTTTCATATAAATCGTAACTTTCTTCGGTTGTAACATTCAAAATCCTGGTCGGCTGGATTTCTCCTGCCTCATTTGATGCAATAAACTGTGTATTCTGGCTTAAGTGGCGTACACTGTCCGCTGTAATTTTCTTCGCCAGAGCGACCGGAACAACTTCCTCACTTGTAGCAATAAACCGGCGTGGCTTATCTACGATATTAAAAATGGATTCAATTCCCTCTTCTACAACGGTCAGCCATCTCTCATCTACAACTTTATGGAGAACTCGGTTTTTCTGTTCTAAGGTATTATCGCCTGCCTGAATCATTTCAAACAGATATTGAAAATACCTGTCCTCTTCAAGTGCACCCTCAACCTCATTCGTATACTTCATATATAGGTCATTGATTGTACTCTCTTCCATCCTCGTTCTCCTTCGTCATTTATTTCTGTTCTACCACTTAGACTAAACCTGATTTTTAATACAGATTCTGGATTCGTCTTAAGTAAGCCTTGCTATCTTCCATTCCAGTCTTTCCAAATGTCTTTTCAATGTAGTTAATCAACCCTGTAATTTCATCTCTTACAAAGCTGACATTCATGCTTTCAAATTTCTTTAATACTTTACGGGCTACGATATAATCCATTCCACCAAGCTCGTCTCCGCCACATGCTACGTAAACCGGAATGAAATCATACATCTGTTTCATAATACGGTTACCAAAGGAAAGTTTAAATCTGGTAATCAGATAGCTGTCAAGTTTCTGCATCTTATCAAGTAAATCATCGCTGATTGGATAATCTTCTTTTGCTTTTTCAAAGAGTGCCTGCAGATGTTCCGCTGTAATATCACAAGGCGGTTCTAATTCGCATTCAAATTCATCGGCTCTCTCATTAAGTTCTATCGGCATTGCACGGTCATATACCTTATCGGTAATTGTAAAGGTAGAATCATCATTGTTCGCAGTTCCGATAAACCAGGTCGCATCGGATACGGTAATTTTACCACCCTCTAACTTCACAGGGTCGCCCTCCCATGCAGTCGGAACCAAGTCAAGCACCCATTCTTCTTTACTCGGCATTTCAAGTACGGACAGCATTTCCGCAAAATAATACTCGATTCGGGCAAGGTTCATTTCATCCAGTACGATGAGCGTTGGAGTCGGTGTATAATTCGCCTCATATAAGGCTCTTAAAAATTCTGTTTCATTAAAACGTTTTGAAAATTCATTAAAATATCCAAGCAGTTCTGAACGGTCACGGTAAGATGGCTGTACCGACACGATGGTTGCCGGATTTTCCATATATCGGCTGAAGGAATATGGAAGACTTGTTTTACCGGTACCGGAAATACCTTCCAGAATCAGTAACTTACTGGAAGACATGCCGGCAATAAATCTTCTGACGATTTCCGGTGTATAGTAAAGTCCCATCTGGCTTGCTGCAAACAGACGGTATCTCTGGGCAAACTGTTCCAGTGTAACTTCGTTATCGTAAACCGGATATTCATAGTTTTCATATTTTTCATCCACAAGCGTAAGCTTTGGAAAACGATGTGGAATATTGCCTTTTTTCTCTGCAAGCACTGCCTGAACGATTGGTGCTTTTGATGCATCTCCTGACGCCGCTGCTGCTGCCGCCGCTTCTTTTAAGCCGGCTGAAATTGCATTTGCCTGTGCCTGCATCGCCTTTCCTGGGTCTGTAACTGCTCCCACAGTCGGAAGCACATCATCCGTCAGAGCGGAAGCTCCCATATAAGGAATTCTTTCCGTTCCGCCCATTGCATTTACTTTTAAGGCAAGAATACTGTTTTTCTCATCCATCAGAGTCAGCACCTGTTTATTGAGTCGGCCGATTTCTTTGTAAAGTGCCGCATTATCTGAGTTATCCACTTTCAACTGATGCCTTAAAATCGCTTTTCGTATAACGATCCACAAAATCAACAATGGAATAATCGCAAGTATCAGCATCAGCAATACGGATAAGATTTTTGCAAAAATACTTAACGTCGGAAAGTAGGTCCGGAATATGGTGAAGTAATCCATCCAGCCCAGAAAAAACAATTTCAAAAATGCCGTCACCCAGGATACAATATTATAAACTACCTGTGAAAGCAGTTCATACGCAAACTTTAAAAACTCACTCACAGTTTTTATGCCTCCCCGTCTTTATCCTCTGATGCACTTTCCTGTTGTTCTTCTTTCGCTTTTTTTGCTTTCGCAAGCTCTGCTTCTGCTTTTGCACGGATTGCTTCCGCTTCTTCTCTCATTTTCTTCGCTTCGTCTAAGGCTGCTTTTGCAGCTTCTGCTTCTTTGCCGGCATCCTGTGCTGAATTTTTTGCATTTTCCACTTCTTTTGCTGTCTCTACTGCAATCGCTTTTTTCAGACGTACACTAATCATAATCAGGTTATAAACCTGATAGATAAAGAATAAAAGCATCGGAATTACAATTACAATTAAAAATCCACTGCTGCTTGAAAGAAAATTCATTACATTTCCCATTTTTGAAAGATGACCGACATATTTACCAACAATATCGCCATCCGAAATAATATGCTGGTCCGCAATACCCTTATTGTTATCACCCATGGTTGTATAGCTTCTTACGTCACCCTGCGCTGCAATTTCTTTGATACGGTGGGTATTTAATGCATATTCATTATCAATAATTGTATGGAAACAGATAACGTCTCCTACTTCTAATTTCGTTGTGTCACATTTTTTGATAAAAATCAAATCGCCTTTTTCAAATGTCGGAGCCATAGAATCTGACTTTACCACCATCGGAGTATATCCACCGATACTTGATACATTCTGATTATCCCTTGTTGCTATTGTTGTAAACGCGTATAATGCGGCAATCAAAATGATAATCCACAAAACGACGCTGATTACAATCGTTCCAGTTCTTTTTAATGCTTTCATTCATTTTCTCCCTTTAATTCATTTATTGTTATCTATCTGAAAGCGATTCTTCTCCCGTTCCTTCTCCCATAAACCGAAGCCGGATAGAATATTGGGTCGCTTTGAGTTCATCCGTACAGGCCGGGTCTGTTCCCTCCAGCCAGATATGTACTTTTATTTCTTTATTTTCTCCTTCTTTTAACGAAAACATTGCATTATCATCTGTCAGTTTCATAACCGATGCCCGCGGCAGTCCAAATATTTTCGTCTGACCGGAAGTACCGCTCGTATCCCCCATGCCGGCATCATAAATCCATGTCCATCCATCTGCCGAAAATGAAATCCTCATCGCCTGTGCAAGATTTGTGTTCCATGACATAATCGCCGTACCATCTTCTGTCTCATTACTACTGTTTGCACTGGTAAGGTGCACAATCATATCTTTTGCTGCCATAAAATGCAGAGAAAACTCAAGATAAGCACCGCTTGTACTTTCTGCAACATTTCCGTTTTCAAAAGTAAATACTGTTTCATCTACTGTTGTCACGGGTTCAAGCGGAGTCTCCGCCATTGAAAATCCTTTGTCTCTCTGCATCCTCTCTGCAATCTGTTCAAACGATAATGTTTTTACATACTGATCAATTGTTTCATGCGGATCTAAATCCATTCTCAAATCTGTATCTGATATAATATCGAGTCCCATTGTCTTAACTTTTGTATTATCTGCAATGGAAAACCATGCAACGGTTGCAGCTGTCACTGCAACCAACGATAACAGTACCAACAAAACAGAAGTGTACAACCTGCTGCGTACCTGTTTTTCTTTTCCTCGTTCCTGCTCTCTTTTCTTTTTCATCATTTGCTGCCCTCCTGGCTTAAGATACCATAAAAGGCAAGATGTAAATCCGCCTGGTCAAAGCTGATTCCCGCATCCGAGCAGTCCGGGTCACATCCTTCCAGATAAAAATAAATATCCACCGGATAAATTCGGTTTACTTCCATTGTAAGAAGCGGTTTGTCCGGAATCGAAATTCCTGCATTTTCAAATTTTACCTCATAATCTGATATGAGTACACTTGGGTCAGAAACCACACTTAAGCTTGTGCTTGGACCGCTTAAGACCTGATTTATACCAAGGGTCTGCCCATTTATGACTGTGTTATAAACCTGTTCAGACTGGTCATTTTGATTCTGACTCAATTTTAAAATCACAACAGAAGAACTTGAACCGTCAAATTTCAATCCAAGTCTTGCTGCATTTAAAAGATTTCCATCAACATCTTCTCCAAGCACACCGTCACTTTCATCAAAATAGAGATTTACACGGCTTTCACTGTCAAGTCCCTCTGCATAAGCCCTTAAATAAATTCTTCCGTGATAATAATATTCTTCATTTTCTACATCTTGAAATACGGATGCCATATCATCTGTCGTAAATGGCGAATACACAAAATCCCACAAATTGCTTGTTGAAACCGGCATGAGATACCCTGAGTCGGTTTGATTGACTTGAGTAAGCGATGCGGTTTCTTCGCTTCTGAAAGCTGAACCACCCTGGCTGCTAATCTGCAATTCCAGATTTTCCTCTCCACTTCTTGCCGTCGCCTGACTGGTAGATACCGCACGATTCGAGGTAAACCAGGCATACGTTGCGCCTGCCAGAGCCAGCAACACAAAAACTGCCGTTATGCTCCAAAACCAGGTTTTGAAACTACGCTTCATAAAACTTTCCTTCCCCCTACTTCGTATCTACACCGGCAAATGCCAGCTTTATCTCAGAGTTTCTGTTCTGCACCGGATTGGAACACTGTTCATCACAGCCCTCCAGATACAACCAGAATTCCACTTTTGCAACTTCATCTGCATTAAGAGAAACCACCTTCTGATTTCCTGCGCTAAATTCATCGCTTCCACTTCCGGCTCGTATCATATAATCCCCGATATTTTTTGCAGGGTCATCGATATAGACCGGCTGTCCACTTTGTGAAATGGAAGAAAGCACTGCATTGGTTCGTGAAATCGTCTGAACCGACTGCGCACTTCCGGTTAAACCAAGTTCATCTAACTTCCATAAAAATGTTTCTGTCCCTGAATGAGAAGTAATCTTCATTCCAAGGCGCATCGCTGCAAGTGCCTGCGCATCACTTCCCAGATTTAGCTCTTCCCGGTTAAAATACACATCGCAGTCAGCATTTTCACATTTTAGATAAACAATTCCATGCACTGCTTCCCGCTTCACCCGATTGTCCGCATTTTCATAGAGAACCGTAATTCCCTCTTTATTCTGTGCAATCGAACGATAAAAATGTTCCAAATCCGGTGTGGACAACGGTTTTAAACTCTCTGGATTTGCATCCAGCACCAGCTCACATGTTTTCTCAAACGGACCTGTCTGATTTGAGGAAATTAACAGAGCCGAACTTCCCTTGCTGATTGTTCCAGCCATCGGTGTTACATTCGTAGAGGCAAGCCCGGATAACGTAAACCATGCATAAGTAGTACCCGTTGCAACCACCAGAAGAAAGAGAATCCATAACACCGCTTTTCCAAAAGATTGTTTCAACTGACGTACTTCTGTATCCATGTCCATTACCTTTCTTTTATTTTACTAAACCGGCAAATGAAATTGCCAGTTTCTGCAGTGTTTCATTACCGAGATTTCCGGTACAATCCTCATCACAGCCCTCCAGCCAAATATATACCTCAATCTCTACCGGTGTTCCCGGTTTTCCATCAGCTGTTCCGGTAACGGTACAAAGGCTTTTCGATCCACTTTTCAGGGTCGTCTCACCGGTTTCCTGATTATAATTACAATACGCATCTGAGGTATAAGGTGTAAATGCTACGGTTGTACCGTCCGTACGGTCCGAATCCAACACGTACCCCTCTTTTCCTGTAGCTGTGTTATACTGTGCTTCTGGATTTTTTGCATTGTTTATCGCAAAAATATATTCTGACTGTGCGTCCTGATTTTCACCTGGTTTATGTACTACAAATCCAACACGAATCGCTGAAGAAATCGGTATTTTCTCATCACTGTCCTGAAAACTGATATCTGAAACGTAGATATCCGTCGCCTTTCCATTGCTGCGAAGGAAAAGACTGGTTTTGTAATAATCTTTATACCGCTCACTGTATTCGCTCTTTCCAAACAGATTTGCGACCAGATTCGGTTGATTTTCAGAACCATTGGTAAATCCGATTACTTTTTGAAATCCACCTTCAATCCGATTCGTCGAAACCGGATTCAGCTTTCCGGAAAAACTTTCAAGCATTGCGGCCGATTTATACCCATCTTTATATACATTGCTAATCTGAAGATTTACACCGGTACCTGCTGCCATACGCACCTTTGTTGTATGACGTCCGGTATTATAAATATACCATGCATAAGTAGCCGATACGACTGCAATAAGCGTAATCAGCAACGCCACTGCTGTTGTAGTCAGCTTACCCTTAAGGCTTTTGGCTCTCTGGGTTTGTTCTTTTTTTGCTGTTATACTCATAATAAGTCTGCTTTGGCTCACCTGCTTTCTTTATCTGAATTAATCTATAGGTCTTAAAAATTAATTGGCTTTCTGTCGGTTAATAAATGATAGAAAAAACCAGTTTAATCATATCACTTACCCTTTATGTTTTCAAATAAAATCCTTAATTTTTCTCATCTAATCTCATTTTTTTTCATTTTCTTAATGAATCCTTAGTTGAGATATCGCCATAAATGGACTATACTATTAAAATGTGAGTGTCAAAGTTAATTTTGCCACTTACCAATGTACATTTTTTTATAAGGGGTTTTTATTTTATGAATCATTTAAAACATCGGGTAATCTCTGCTGTCTGTTCGATTACCCTTTTATCCGGCACTTTTTCACTTCCGGTTTTTGCCGCCGACGCAAACTCTTCCGAAAACACGGAAGCAATTTCTCAGACTTCTGAAACTGCTGCACCGACTGATACTACAACTGCCCAATCTTCTGATCCAGCTTCTACAGATACTACATCTGGCACACCGCCGACTGACCCAAATGCTCCGCCTGAAAGTTACAACTGGGAAGTTCAATCCGATTCCTGGGCTTCCTGGCCAAAAGGTCCGCAAGTCGCTGCCGAAACTGCCATTTTAATGGACGTCGATTCAGGCGAAATTTTATATGCAAAGGGAATTGATGAAAAGCGCTATCCTGCAAGTACCACAAAGATTATGACTGCATGGCTTGCGATTGAAAACAGCAATTTATCCGACCAAATCACGTTTTCCACAGATGCCGTCTACAGTATTGAACCCGGAAGCACCCACATTGGAATCAAACCGGGTGAAATTCTTACAATGGAGCAAAGCCTTTATGCGGTTCTGCTTGCTTCCGCAAATGAAGTCTCCAATGGCGTAGCCGAATATGTCGGCGGTGGAAGTATCTCTGCTTTTGTCGATAAAATGAATGAACGTGCTGCGTCCCTTGGCTGTAACAACACACATTTTATGAATCCAAGCGGTCTGCACGATGACAATCATTATACAACCGCACGTGACCTGGCTACAATTGCCCGTTCCGCTTTCCAAAACAAAATTTTCCGAAAAATCATTGGAACAGAATATTATATAGAACCAAAAACAAATATCACTGATGAAGAACGCTGGCTTAATAATCATAACAAAATGCTGCTCTCCGGTGAAAAACATTATGATGGCTGTCTTGGCGGAAAAACCGGCTACACTACAACCGCCGGAAATACTTTAGTCACCTTTGCCGAGCGTGACAACATGCGTCTGGTCTGCGTTGTCCTTGCCGACACCCTGCGTTTTCAGTACAGTGATACGGCTTCGCTGTTTGATTATGGATTTGGGAATTTTCATAAAGAAGTGATAACAGAAAATCAGCCGGAAACTACTGTTCAATTACTGCCTGCGGATGCGTTTTCGCTGAAAATGACAACTCCCGAATTTCTCTCCTGCGTGGAAAACGGCAACTGCGTAACCCTGCCAAATGATGTGTCTTTAGATTCGGTTACTTATGAAACACGCGTGGAAGGCGATTCCGTATTTACTGACTGTCTCTTTAACAATCAGATATTAATGACGAAACAGGTAAAGATTTTACCATCAAAATCAATTCAAAAATCATTTAAAGCGATGAAGCAAAAAAAGACATCAAAATCAAAAAAGGCGAAAAAAAGACATCACTGATGTCTTTTTTCACGCCTTTTTTCCCGAAGCAGATTTCGTTTTTCCCGAATCTCAACTGCTTCTTCTTCATTAATTTTCTTTACTGTTTTTACTACATAATAATTGCCTTCATCGGTTTTCTTCAACCGGATTTTCCCTTTTAAATAACCGTGTTCCGGACAATATGCCAGGCAGACATGGGATTTGGTATTCATAGAAAACCAGCGTATTTTCTTCTTTGCTGTATTATTACAAACAATGCATTTTGTACTTACGACTTCCCTGTCTTTCATTGCGTCTTCTTTTGTTGGAAATTCTCTTGAAATATATTTTGAATAATTCTCAAACATGACATGAATTTCTTCTTTTTTGGATTTCGGATTCTGATAAGTATCAATCGAGTAATTTTTCTCAACCACCTCAATCGGCAATTTTGCAAACACCTCTGCCGTATACCAGGCATCATGAAGTGCACGGTGAAAACTCTCTGTCTTTTCTATTTTAAGAAAATCAATCGCATATTCCAGGGAACGGCAGTTTTTTTTACCCTCACAGGCAATCCCAAAGATTTTCTGAAGGTCATAATAACGAACCGGTCCTTCTAAGAAATGCAGCATGGTATAGTATTTCAAATTTCGCTGAAGTTCAATCAGATCAGTTGGTCCCCAGGTACAAAATACAGCGTCCTCTCCACACCATCTCAAAAAACGCCTTACTGATTTTGAAAAAGAAAGCCCGCTCTCTAAGGTATTTTTATCAATGTTTAAAATTTCTTTTGTTCGATAATGAAGTCTGTGATAGACAGCCGGTTTTACAATCTGCTGGAATTTATCAATTACTTTTCGATTTTCATCTAATTTTACCGCTCCAAATTCAATAATTTCAAACGGCAATCTTTTATTTTCACGGTCTTTTCCATAAGGACACTGGTTCCACTCTAAGTCAAATACAATATAATTCATTTCTTTCTTCTCACTAACTAACTATTTACTCTGCTGCTGTAATATTACCATGATGACCTCTTATTCGCAACTGAAAATCATAGTACAGAAAAAAAAGCAATACATACTTTTACAAATATGTATCGCTTCTTCTCTTTGTTTTCTATTCTTCCGCTCCAGGCTGTGGCATTGGCTCTGCCAGAATTTTCATAAATTCTTCACCTGTAATTGTTTCATTATCGTAAAGATATTTTGCAAGCTGATGCAGTTTTCCGATATTATCCTCGAGAATCTTATAAGCTTTTGCATGCTGGGTTTTTACCAGTTCCACAACTTTTTTATCAATCTCAGTCTGAGTTTCAAATGAGCATGCAAGGGAAGTATCTCCACCTAAGTACTGGTTCTGAACACTTTCCATTGCCACCATATCGAAATCATCACTCATACCGTAACGGGTAATCATACCTCGGGCAAGCTTTGTCGCCTGCTCAATATCATTGGACGCACCGGTTGTAATGGAATGGAAAATCAATTCTTCCGCAGCTCGTCCCCCGGTAAAGGTTGCAATCTTATTTTCGAGTTCTTCTTTTGACATCAGATAATGCTCGCCATCTTCCACCTGCATTGTATAACCAAGTGCACCGGAGGTTCTCGGAATAATCGTAATCTTATGAACCGGTGCAGAATTTGTCTGCATCGCCGCTACAAGCGCATGTCCGATTTCATGATAGGAAACAATCAATTTTTCTTTTTCTGAAAGTACACGACTTTTCTTCTGATAACCGGCAATAACAACCTCGATACTTTCTTCCATATCAGCCTGTGTTGCAAATTTTCTTCTGTCACGCACCGCACGAAGCGCTGCCTCATTTACGATGTTGGCAAGTTCTGCACCGGACGCACCGGACGCTGCTTTTGCAATTTCTCTAAAGTCCACATTATCTGAAACTTTAATCTTTTTCGCATGTACTTTTAAAATTTCCTCACGTCCCTGCAGATCCGGAAGTTCAACAGGAATTCGTCTGTCAAAACGACCCGGACGGAGCAGTGCAGGATCAAGTGAATCCGGACGGTTGGTTGCTGCCAGAATAACAACACCTTTTGAACCGTCGAAACCATCCATCTCTGTCAAAAGCTGGTTCAAGGTCTGCTCACGCTCATCATTTCCACTGATATTTCCGTCTCGTTTTTTACCGATGGTATCAATCTCATCAATAAATACGATACATGGGGCTTTTTCATTTGCCTGTTTAAATAAATCTCTTACCTTTGCCGCACCCATACCAACGAACATTTCAACAAACTCCGAACCCGAGATAGAGAAGAACGGCACATTTGCTTCACCGGCTACTGCCTTTGCAAGCAGGGTTTTACCGGTTCCCGGAGGACCTACCAGAAGAGCGCCTTTTGGCATGGCAGCTCCGATTTCTCTGTATTTTTCCGGATTATGCAGGTAATCTACAATCTCTGTCAAAAGTTCTTTTGCCTCATCTTCACCTGCAACATCAGAAAATTTAATTCCTGTGGAAGATTTCACGTAAATCTTTGCATTACTCTTTCCAAATGACATTGCTCCACCGGCGCCACCACCGATACCACTCATCATTTTTTTACTGAGCCAGTTTCCGATAAACACAAAAATCAGAATCGGCACAATATAAGACAATAATAAGCTTAAAATCGGAGAAGTTTTCTGTGGAATTTCTTCTGAGAATTTTACTCCCGCATCTTTTAAGCGTTCTACTTCCTGTGAGTCTTTGATTCGACCGGTCTTATAAACCTGCGTCTCATTTCCTTTTTTTACAGAATAGTAGATGACATCATCTTCCAGATTGACTTCTTCTACCGTTCCACTGTCGAGAGTATCCAAGAACTCATCATAAGTGGCTTCCTTGATACTTCTCTCTGCAAGGCTTGGTACCAAAAGCGTATTTAACAGCACCAAAACAACAATTACGATTGCATAATAAAATATCAAGGGTTTTTTTGGCTTTTTATCTTTTATCTCCATAGCCATATCCCCTTTCTTTTTTCTTTGTAAACTACTCGGCAACCAAGTTACCAAAGCATCTAAATTAAGTAGTTCCTTAACACTTGCTATACTAACTATTACTATTATGCGCCAATTTTTACCTATTTACAATTAAGAAACCCTGTTAATTCTCTAAAAAAAAAATGAAATTTCCAGTTACTTATCTTAATTAATTATCTTCTCCGGTTAATCTTAAGATTCCCTGGATTTCTTCCAAATCCATATCCAAAAATGCAGATAACTCTTCGGCACTGTATTTATCATCATCATCATCCATGATTTCTTTGATTTTATGCTCCAGATTTCTTACTTTTTCTACTAAAATATCATCGCTCTGTTTCTGATCCGTCTGTTCCTCTAACAGCAATAAAATTGCATTTCTGATTTCACCGGATAAAAATGCAGAAATATCTTCTGCTTCCTCAAGACTTTCCAGTGCGCCAATCAAGCCGATATTTCCCTCAGAAACCATATCTCCAAGAAAAACCTCTCCGTCATGCAGCTCTTTTGCAATTTTAAGCACTTCTTTCATATATAATTCTGTTAATCTTGATTTTGCCTGTGCCTCTCCTGCTTTTGCTAATTCAAAAAGACGTTCTCTTTCGCCTTCCTCTTCCGGAAGAATCACATTTAATGTTTCAAGATAATCCTCTAAATATTCCTTCTCTTCCTGTGTCAGCTCGGTCGATTTTTTCTCTTCTTCTGCCTCCTCTGCTTCATAAGAAAACATAGAACTTTTCTTTGGCATTTCCGGCTCTGAAACTTTTTCTGCTTTCTTTTTCTCTTCATCCGTATGGATTCCCTGAATGGTCAGATAATCATATACTTTCTGAAGCTGTATCTCATTTAAGCCATCTCCCGCAAAAAAATCCTCCACTACTTCACGGCTGATTTTTCTTCCATTGTTGACTGCAAGTCTCTGTATATCCTGTAATTTCTGCTGAAACTCTTTAATTTCCATTCTAACCTAACACACTCCTTTTTCTCACCCAATTCCACCCAGTGCAATTCCAAGAATCAGCACCAGAATACAAATCGGAACATATAAATATTTGCAAACCGGATAAAACCATTTCGTAAATGCTTTTTCTCTTCCTTTATTGACCTGTTCTTCCACGTATTTCTTTCCGCATACCCAGAAGAACATAATTCCTGCCAGTCCTGCTCCGAGCGGACAGATATAAATCGACAGCACATCCATCCAGTCCGATACAATTCCCTGAATCAAAAGGGAAATCACAATTCCAACTATACCTGTCAAAGTACATGCCGGTACTCTGCCAAGTTTTAATTTTTCCTGAACCGTCGCAATCGGTGCTTCGTAAAGATTAATTAAAGAGGTCATTCCTGCCAGTAAAACTGCAACAAAAAAGAGAATCGCAATCACATGCCCTCCGGGCATAGATTTCATCAGATTTGGAAGATAAATAAATAATAATCCAGGTCCTCCCTGATTTAATTTCGCACCGGTCGTTGCCATTGCCGGAATAATGACAAGTGCTGCAAGCATTGCCGCAAGAGTATCAAAAAACGCCACACGTCCCGCAGATGCCGGAATGTTTTCTTCATCCGAAAGATAAGAACCATAAATCAAAGTTCCGTTTCCAGCTACAGAAAGGGAGAAAAATGCCTGACCCAGTGCAAAAATCCATGTTTTTGGGTTTGCAAGTGCTGTTTTATCTACTCTGAAAATGTACCGATATCCGTCAGATGCTCCCTGCTGAAATAGCACATAGACTCCAAGCCCTACAAATAATGCAAAGAAAATCGGCATCATAATCTTGTTCGCTTTTTCAATTCCTGTTGCCACACCGAACATCAAAATTCCCATGCAGAGAATTAAGACTACCACCTGCCAGATATTATTTCCAAATGCAGCTGCCATTGAACCAAACTGTGCACCAAACTCATCTACACTTTCCGGTGCAAGCGTTGCTCCGGTAAGCGTACCTACAGTGTATTTTAAAATCCATCCCATAACTACGGTATAGCCGATTGCCATTGCCATTGAACCAAGTACCGGTATCATGCCAAGCAGTTCTCCGCTCTTTCTGCTTCCCTTTCTTTCCGTCGCCATTCCAAATGCATCAATCGGTCCGGAACGTGCTGCACGTCCAAAACACATCTCTCCTATAACTCCGGTCGAACCGATCAGAATTACAAAAATAATATAGGGAATTAAAAAAGCTCCGCCTCCGTACAGGGAAACTCTGGTGGAAAACATCCAGATATTCCCCATACCAACAGCCGAGCCGATGCAGGCTAAAATAAATCCCCACCTGCTGTTAAATGATTCTCGTTTCTTCATAAAATTTACTCGTTTTCTCCTTGTATATTTTGTATTTGAATTATAACAAAATTCAGGAGAAAAGTAAATTTTGTTTGTAACTTATTCAGCTTGGTTCTTCCACTTTGTTCCAAGTTCTTTTAATTCTTCCGCAGTGTAAAGCGGACAAATCCAGTATTTTTCTTCCAGCCAGTTTTTCATTAATACTTTATTTTCTTTTTGAGAATAGCCTGCAAACTGACCTTTGACATTATCACCGATTTCATAGCGGATTTCCATTTTATCCAGATTAATTAACCAGGCCTGATCTTGATTTTGAAGTAAAATCTCATCAGGATTTTGTGTTTTCCAGACTACAACATATTCCGACTTTTCTGCATCATCTTCTTTCTTCTCTTTAATTGTAATCTGCTCTTCTATTCCATCTGGATTTTTATTCACTTTATAAAGAATCCCGTCTCTGCCAAATAGAGGAACAAATTACAATTAAATACTCTGAATTTTCTAATGCCTCACGAATATCCTGACTCAAATCAGCACTCGTCGGCAGTTCTGTTTCATCTCGAAATACTCTCCATTTTTCCTTTTTTTCAAGCTGTTTCGGAGGATGAAATGTCTCTAAATGCTTCTGTAATGTAACTGCAACTTTTCGGTCAAATGGCTGATGCCGGTAGCTGATAAAAGCTTTATATCTCCGGTTATTCTGCTCTGTCTTATTATCTGTCTTATTTTCTGTTTTCTCTCCTGTCTCAAGCTCTTTCTCCATCTTCTTTCTCTCTTTCTTTCAACCATTCTAATGCCAACAGTCTTTTTGTGTCTTTAATATTTGCCATATCATAACTGTAAAAATCTTTATCCATTCCACATTCATTTTTTAATGCAAGTTTTAATTCTTTCTGACCCTCATAAGCACAGATACAAGGATGCAGCTTTGCCACAAACAATTGCTGTCTTTCATTTCCACATTTAACGGCAAAAACGGCATCATCTGCACTTGCAGGGAGCCAGCCACGGGACAACATCCATCTTACCCAACGGTCATGTTCCCATACCGCTATCGTCTTATATTCACTTTCTTTTACTCCTCTGCTTCGATTTGCCAGATAATTCAGCTGTTCCACCGAAGCAAATGCCTTCTCGTCCCAGATTTCCCATGCAATCGGCATAATCTGATTTCCATTAATATCCCGAAACTGGAAAATACGATACGGCATGCTAAGAGCCAGACTATAGGAACTGTCATGATTATATTGTCTTCCATAATAGACCTTATCTTGCTGTTCTGCCTTTTCATTGCCCGCTTTGGTCTCTTCCGGGCTCAGCCCCGCAAACTGATAATGAATACACTTTGAAAGTTTTTCAAAAGTTCCTCCTGCCATCAAATCCCAGCTATAGTATGCTGAAAGATTTCCAAACGAAATAAAAGACCAGGTATTAAACCATCTGTCTCCATATATTTCTTTTTCAATTACCAGTCTTTTTGCAGTCCATGCAATCTGGTCCTTCCGACACAGAATTGCAATCGGATTTGGATTCTCCAGTGCTGTCTCATTTCTCTGTTTAATATTATTACGAACCAGAATTTCACGGATTCTTGTTGCCAGTGAAAGATTTTCTTCATCTGATTCAGTCGCTACCGCAAAATAACCATACGGAGTTTCATTCATTATGTTCTTTAAGATATCCGCTAACTGAAAAGAATGAAAATCAATATTTTCTCCTAAAACCTCCGGCAGTTCAATCTCTTCTACATCAAAATCGCTTTTTACCATTCCCGGGTATTCTGCCTTTATTTTACGAACAAATTCTTCGCCTTTCTCATCTAACACCGTAATCTTACATAAAATCGCATTTTCACGAAATCCCATCATCCAGAATGCTTCACGAACCAGCCATTTCGCAACTCTCGATGTTCCCAAAATAATAAAATGCAGGATTGGTCTGTCTTCTTTTAATTTTTTTGCACTTTCCTTTAAATCCACCGCACGAACCGGATAAAACAAAGGGTGATGAGATAGCAGCTGTTGTGCTGCTGTTTTATCATCATCAATTATAAAAACAGGAATCGTATACTCCGGAAGACCACTTAATGCTGTATCAATCAGAGCACGGGCGATTTCTGAATCATTTCGGATAAAAATTTCTATATTCAGTTCTTTGGTCTCTGGTTTTTCATCTTTTATTAACTGTAATAATTCAAATAAATCTTCTATATTTTTTTCAAAATCATCATCCAAAAACAAAAAACGTTTTGCCGTTTTTTCATGAATTTTCATTTGCATTACCGTCAGATCAAACTCTGCAAGCCATCTCTCCCAGCTTTCCGGGATCGTCTTTTCGAATATTTTGGCATATTTATTCTTTGTATTTGAATAGCATCGTCCCACTGTGGCAGTTTCTGCCCGCATAACCTGGGGTATAATCCGACTCTCATTATTTACTTTCCACTCTTCCTGCGCCAGATAAAATCCACAGTTATTACTGATTTTCAGATAATAATCTGCAGTTTCATTTGTTGAAGATTGATATTTTCCTGCACGAATATATTTATATAATACAAATGATGCCTCTCCACGATACCTTTTCTCTACTGCAGGTGTAAAATACAGGATTTTTTCACAGCCTTTGCAGCATCTCATTACATCTTCTCCATCAGATGCCGGATTTTGATAAGTGATTCGTATTTTCTCTAGTATAGTTTCAGCATCTGCATTATTTTTCCAAAGTTTTGCCGGTTCATAAGAAAACTTAACTGCCTCTTTTAAAAATGCATTACCTGCTTTTTTATCTTTTAGCTGATAGGCTCGCCTTGCAAGCAGATAATTGGCTTTTCCTTTCTCGTATGGATTGTTTAATGCAATCCCCAGACATTCTTTTAGTTCTTCCAGTGAGCCTTCTTCCTTATGAAGCATTTCCTGAGCTGCTTTTATCGCATCCGATTCTTCCTCTTCTTCCACAAGCTTCGGCAGAAATAAACTATGAAGTTTTAAATCCTGTTCCGAAAATTTCGTATTTTCCATTCCAAAACTGCATAACGTAGATGCAATAATCGAAAATACTGCAAGAATCTGTGCATATTCCTGTTTATCATAAAGCTGAAATAATCTTTCCTTGATAAACAATTCATCTTTTTCTTCCTCAATTTTATCAATCAGACGATAAACTGCTTTCGCAACTTTATTTTCCTGCGTCTCTGTACATGCAGGTACTAATCGTTTCCAGTTTTCTGCGAATTCCTGAAGCATTGGATTTTCTTCAAAATTATAATCCTCATGCGCCTCATTTTTTAACTGAATCAGATAATCACTCGCATCCAGAAAACGTTTTTTTGCATCAATAGTCGCACGGCAGACTAAAGAAACATATTTTCCCTGAACTTTCCCACTTCTTACAAACATTTTTTGATATAAACCATCCGGAAAAATTTCTTTTATAAATGTTTTCTGGTCTGACTCATTTTTTGTAAATTTGACATAAATATCTTCATATAATTGTTTCCAAGTAATTTCTATCTTCCACACAGCGAATCCCCCTGAGTTGTTTTATGATTTTATTATACCTCATTCGATGCATAATATCTTGCATTTATCTTATAATTCTACTCTTTTTTCTTTCGATATTAAGATATAATAAAAGCAGATTAAAATTCAAAAGGGGGAAATTCACCATGACAAAACACTACATAGAATCCGATATTCGAAATAATTACCGTGCCTTAACCAAATGTTTAATTGAAAAACACTTAAGCATCACCACAATGGAAAGTGCAACTTCCGGTCAGATTGCCTCTTTAATTACTGATACGGAAGGGGCTTCTGCCATTTTAAAAGGGGCTTTTATCACCTACTCAAACGAAGCCAAAATTATGCAGGGTGTTCCGGCTGAAATTATTGACACTTACTCCGTCTATTCAAAAGAAACCGCCGAAGCAATGGCATGTGCCTGTGCAAAAGCTTATCTTGCCGATATTGGAATCGGTGTAACCGGCACAATGGGAAATATTGACCCAGCCAATCCGAATGCTTCTGTTCCGGGTCAGGTCTATTTTGCAATTAAAATTCATAATACCGTTTCATCTTACTATGTTGAATTAGAGCCACAACCGACCAGACTCGCCTATAAACTTGCTGTAGCAAAAGAAGTATATGATAAATTAATCGAAATACTGGAAAGTTAAAGTCAAACAGGCAGTGTCCATACCTTTAAACACTGCCTGTTTGACTCATTTCTTTAAAATTTGTTCTATCGTACTCAACTCAAGTATCCTCATGTGTGCCAAACAATTTCTCGCATTTCTATAGTCTTCAAAGTGGCTTAGAATTCCAGATACCGTCTTTTTCAGAAAATCTTTCTTTCCCAGTTGTTGTTTCCAATTGTTTTCCGTGTAATTGCCGGTAAGCACGAGGTCCGCTGCCATAATATTTTTCAAAGGTAGCTGCAAAGTGTTGTCTGCTGTTATAACCGGTATGAAATGCGATATCAGTAATCGTCAAAGAACTGTTGATTAGCAAAAATGCTGCCTGCTCCAGTCGTTTTCGATTAATGTAGTCTGTAATTGTACAGTGCATTTGTCTGGAAAATAGAGATTGCAGATAAGATTTATTGATTCCTGCATATCGAGCAATCTCAGGAATTCGAAGTTCTTCTGTTAAGTTTTTACGAATATAATCACAGGCTTTTTTTAAATAAAGAGCTCCGGTTGTGGATTGGCCTTGATAAAGACATCTTGAGAGTTCTAACAACATCCGAAAAAAAAGCAGACAAATCAAATAATCGGAATCAAATTTCTGAAGATGTTTTTGACGCTGAAGACGTAAATCATCCAAAGAAAGTGTCAACTCTAATTGAGAAATCAAATCTTTTAAAGAGTATCCCAGATTATAAATATCTGTTCCAGTTAAATGAGAGCAGGAATCTTTGCAAAGTTTCAGGAATAAATCACTCTCCTTTATAAGTTCAGATAAATTGATTTTTGTTCTTTCTTCCTGACAGGAAAATTCCAAATTCAGCATGGAACAAAATTGGTCTTCTTCAATAAATAATCGGTGTGGGAGATTTGCATCAATAAAAATGAATTGATGAGCTTCTAAAAGGTGCTTCTCTTTTTCAATAAATACTTCACAGCAACCTTTGGTCACATACATGATTTCAAAACTTGGATGAGAATGAAGGTTCATCTTATAATCACTAAGAGAAAGTGCATAAAAAGCAGTGAGTGAAATGTATGGTTTTGATGGATAATACAAATTCATGATAAAAATTCTCCTTAAATAAAATACGGTAATATCTTGCATTTTTTAATAAAATCAACAATAGTTTACACCTTAAAAAAATGCTTTGTCTATAATGAATTCATAGATAAGAACGATAGAAACAGGAGGTTTTATTTATGAGTTTTAAAATAGCATTTATCGGAGCAGGAAGTCTTGTATTTGCAAGAACACTTTTTACAGATATTATGTCTGTACCGGAGCTTAGAAAAGCAGAAATTTCTTTTACAGATATCAACCCGGATAATCTGGAAAAAACAAGAGCACTTTGCCAGAGAGACCTTGATGCAAACCAAATTCCGGTTACGATTCAGGCAACAACAGACAGAAGAGAGGCATTTAAAGATGCGCGTTATATCATAAACTGTGTTCGTATCGGAGGACTGGAAGGATTTGAAACAGATATCGAAATTCCGTTAAAATATGGAGTGGACCAGTGTGTTGGTGATACGTTATGTACAGGTGGAATTATGTACGGACAACGTGTAATTGCTGCAATGCTGGATTTTTGTAAAGATATTCGTGAAGTTGCAGAACCTGGTGCAATTATGTTGAACTATTCCAATCCAAATGCAATGGCAACCTGGGCATGTAATAAATATGGAAAAGTAAGAACCATCGGATTATGCCATGGAGAAATTCACGGAGAGATGCAGATTGCAGAAGTACTGGGACTTCCGAGAGAAGAACTGGATATTACCTGTGCCGGAATCAATCATCAGACCTGGTATATTTCTGTGAAACATCATGGAAAAGAATTGTTAGACAAGATTCTTCCTGGATTTGAAGCACATGAAAAATTCAGAGAAGAAGAAAAAGTAAGAATTGATATCTTAAAACGTTTTGGATATTATTCAACCGAATCAAATGGTCATCTTTCTGAATATGTTGCATGGTATCGAAAACGTCCGGATGAAATCAAGGACTGGATTAATCTGGATAATTGGATTAATGGAGAGACTGGCGGATATCTGCGTGTTACAAGAGAGGAAAGAAACTGGTTTGAAACCGATTATCCGAAGATTTTAGCAGAAGAACCAAAGAAATTAGATGGTTCTGAAAGAGGAAAAGAACATTGTTCTTATATCATTGAGGCATTGGAAACCGGCAAGAAATACAGAGGTCATTTTAACATTATGAATGAAGGCTGTATTACAAACCTTCCGTCTGAGAGTGTTGTAGAAGTTCCTTGCTATGTAGATGGGAATGGAATCAGTATTCCGAAAGTAGGCGACCTTCCACTGGGATGCGCTGCTGTTTGCTCACAGTCTATCTGGGTACAAAAACTTGCGGTAGAAGCAGCAGTACACGGAGATGTGAATCTGTTAAAACAGGCAGCATTAATGGACCCGTTAACCGGAGCAGTTTGCAATCCTCCAGAAGTATGGCAGATGATTGATGAAATGTTAGTTGCACAGGAACAGTGGCTGCCACAGTACAAAGAAGGAATTGCACAGGCGAAAGAAAATCTTGCAAAAGGAAATCTGATTCCTACAAAAGAAGGATATAAAGGTGCAGTTCGCTTAAAAGAAAAAACGGTAGAAGAAGTAGCAGCAGAACATGATAAAAGAAAAATCACTGCATAAGATAAGACTATAGTTAGAGTCAGACAGTGTCAAAAAGCGACACTGTCTGATTTTTTATAATATAAGAGTAAAGCGTTCAATCAACAGGTATAATAAAGGTGCTCATTTAATAAAAAACAAGGACTGAATTTCCAATATTCACGAAATTCAGTCCTCACTTTTTACTTACTCAATTTATACAGTTTTGCATCATGGGAATCCACTCCCACAATCAACTTTCCTTTTACTTCACCTAATTCTTTTTGCGCCCATAAATCACGCAGTTTATAACTTCCAGTTAAATCAAGCGCCCGAAAATCAATTGCGAAAGTCTCACTCCAGTTTGTCGTATTAAACACCGCAAGAAAAACATTTCCTTCTTCATCTTCTGCCTGCCATACAATCATGTCTCCCTGACGGATTGCCTGATGTGCATTGCGGCTTGTCTTTAATAGACTTAACACTTCTTCATTTGTTAAAAGTGCTTTTGTCCATTCATCCATATCCGTAAGTTCACAGCCAATCATAAGTGGCGAACGGAAAATATTCCACAGAGTGAGCATAGTTCGTTGTTCTGCCTTTGAAAGTCTTGTCCATCTGTCACTTAATCCATGTTCACAACCTCTGATAGAAATATGTCCGACCGGAAGCATATCACAATCCGGGAAACAGCCTTCTGATACATAAGGTGCCCAGTTATTACATCTGTCAAACATTTCCATAATATCTTCCCAGGAATCCCAGAAGTCATTGGTGATTCTCCAAAGATTTGCATATTTTCTTAAATGCTCGGCTTTCTCTACCATTGCCGGTCCCGGTGAAAGACTTAAGACAATCGACCGTCCACATTTTTCAATCGCTCTGTGGAGCATTTCAATTTCATCCCCGCCATACTGCAATGTTCCTTCATCGTTGATGCGACCATATTTTACACAGATATCATCCACTTTAATATAATCCACTCCCCAGGACGCATACAATTCCAAAATAGAATCATAGTATTCCTGTGCGCCGGGTTGTGTTGAATCTACACCATACATATCCGAATTCCAACAGCAAATTGAAGCTGGATGTGCAACCTGACGTGCCGTATAGGAAGTTCCTTTAATCGTCACATTTTTTGCAACTGCCTGGCGCGGAATTCCTCTCATAATATGAATTCCAAACTTCAATCCTTTCCCATGAATATAATCGGCAATCTCTCGAAATCCCTTTCCTCCTGCTGCCGATGGAAAACGATTTTCAGCCGGAATCAGTCTTCCATATTCATCCATACATAAATCCGCAAATTTATGATAATGACTGGAATCCGCTGTCGGTTCATACCACTGAATATCGCAGATGATATACTCCCAGCCATATTTCTTCAAATGCTCAGCCATATAATCCGCATTTTGCTTTAATTCTTTTTCTGTTACCGATGCTCCATAACAATCCCAGCTATTCCAGCCCATCGGAGGGGTCTTTGCAAAATCATTTTTATTCATACTTTTCTCCTTCTATTTTAAGTCAATCTCAAACAAACGCGCACATTTTTCCTGTGGGAGTTCTACGCACAACTCATTCTCATCATAACAGAATTTACAATCTACGGTATCCGGATAGATGACCGATACTTTTTCAATTTCTTTTCCAAAGTCCAGTGGAATCTTGACGTTTGCAGTTTTTGGTGCAAGCACAGAAAGATATACTTTGTTCTCTGTCTTAATTCCATATGCCAATTGCTTGTCTTCCAAGTTTGCAAATCCCAGAGGAAATACCGGAACGCCATCCTTTATTACATCACGAATCTGCTTATAAAGCGCAATTCCTTCTGCCATAAGTTTCAGATTGTCTTCGCTCATTTTCCATACCATACCGCTCATATATGGACGAAGCAAAATTCCATTTACCATGTTATAGATAACATGCTCTCTGTCATCTTCATAAGGATATACCCACATACCCGCCTGTTCCGGTGTTACTGCACTTGCAACATTTACTCCAATATAAGAATTGTAAATGTAATCCGTCTGGTCACTGGTAGACTGAAGACTTAACAGCTTCAACATTCCATAATCCATTCTCTGTCCACCAGAACCGCAGTTTTCAATAACAAGATGTGAATAGGCTTCAAAAATTTCTTTATACCACTGATACAGATACAGATAATGCTCGCGAATTGCATCAGAGCAGCTATCTGAGTTCAAGTCACTTCCATATCCCATCGTAACATTATAATCCACTTTGAAATATCCAACTCCATAATCACGAATCAGACGGTCTACAACTTCACGGCAATATTTTCGAACTTCCGGATTTCTAAAATCAAGTAAATACCGTTTATTATCAATATGACGTTTTCCATGACGGCAGATAAACCAGTTATCTGGAAGTTTCTTTGCAAGCTCACACTCGACTCCCATGACTTCAATTTCAAGCCAGAGTCCCATAACCAGTCCTTTGGATTTCGCATAATCGCATACGGATTTCATTCCATTTGGGAAACGTTCCGGTGATTCTTTCCATTCACCAACTCTGTCCCACCAATAGCCTTTATCATACCAGCCTGCATCCATGCAGTAATACTCACAGCCCATCTCAGCCGCTTTATCAATGATTTCTTTTTCTGTACTTTCAATCGGGTCTCCCATCAGACAGTTCATGTAATCATTAAATACAATATTTAATTTCTTATCATCGTCATTTTCTCTTCGGATTGCTCTACGATACTTTGTCAATTCTGCCATTGCCTCATTTAAAGAACCATCTGCAACACCAAATCCAACCGGTACCGTCTCAAATGTGTCTCCTGGTTTTAAATTCTTCCACCAGCCATTTTCCATCTCTGTCGGACCGCTAAGCGCAAGATACAGATTTTTTCCCATAGAAGAACCATACTCTACAAGCCACTGACCGGAATGTTCAATCTGGAAGAAATACGTTTCTTTTGCTTCTGTATCTTCACAGATTCCCATCGGAAGATATTCACAACTTGACCAGGAGCCTCTTCCTCCATAGCAGTATCGGTTTAACCCAAATCCCGGAGTGTTAAATCCATCTACCATCATGCCATTTAAATTCAACTGTTTTGCACTGTCTTTTTTCCACTGTGCTTCACAGCACCAGCTATTATATGGAGTGTAAATCTGTGTTTTATCATAATATGGAAGTTCCCCATTTGCACAAAGACCATGATAAATAAAAGAAGACACATATTCTAAGCCAACTGCTTCTGTACCATTATTTTTTACTTCTGTCCAAACCTGTACTGCTGAAATCCCATCAAAGAACTGCATATAATAACTAAGTTCCACACCATAATCTGATTTCGTATGGATGATTAACTGCTGACCCTTCTCTGCTTTTTCCAACGTATGATTTACATAATGAAACTCTTCCGATGCACTACTTAAACTATGTTTATAGCCATGCATATTCCTGCTTCCTTTTCCGGTAAGCTGAATCTCTGTAATCGAATAAGATGCCTGTTCATCTCTTGGTTCACGATTTCTGTCTGGTTTTCCAGCGGTTGTAAATTGTTTTAATTCAACGATTCCATTTTCACGAATTTCAAAGATAACTTTTAATCCGTTCTCCTCAATGCGAATTTCTTTTGTCTCCATAATCGTGTTCCTTTCTTTTTCCTTTCTTTTCTTTTTTATTTTATTAATCATAATACCAGGCACCGTCTTCTGTTTTCCTTGCCTGTTTCATATATTTTTGTAAGACTTTTTCCACTAAAAATGAAGAAACCCAAGCATATACTCCAGGAACAATTGCCATTAAAAGCGGAAACAAATAGCAAATCATTCCTGCTACTCCCAAAAGCAGAATCAGTAATATTGTAATTGGAAAATATTTCACGGACATATGTAATGCATACTGAAACTGCCCAACAATGCTCATACGAAATCTTGAGAGTACGGAAAAAATATACGGTACTGTAACTGCAAACGGAGATGCAAGTACCATTCCCGATGCAACAAAAAGATATGGTGTTCTCTCAAACATTCCACTTTTTGCAACTACATTTACATAGAACAATAAAATTACGGCATATACCAGATAAAATAGTGTTATACCAATTCCCTGCTTTAAATTTTCTTTAAAAGAATGCCAGAAAGCAATTGTGACAGTACTATGTTTCTTCCTTACAACTTTAACAATTGTATAATAAAGTGCTGCACTTGCCGGTCCTATCGTAATAATCGGAATACATGATATCAGCCACAAAAATCCTGCAATTATCACTTCCGAAATCTGTTCTGCGATTGACACAACCGGAGAGTCCTCTGATAATTTCACTCTCATTCCTCCTGTTTTTTATCATTACTTTATTTTATCATTTTTCTAAAAAAGCTACCATTGGAATCTATCCAAAGGTAGCTTTTTTACTTTTTACTTGATCGCACTATCTACCTGACCTTGGATAAAGTATTTTTGCAGACACAAATAAACAATAATCAACGGTAACATACCGATTACTGCTGTTGCTGCTGCTGCGCCATAATCATTTGATACTGCTGAGAAGAACGTTTTAATGACCAACGTAATGGTTCTCATGGATGTCTTCTGCAGGAAATAATATGCATAAGTATATTCATTCCATACACTAACTCCTTGAAGGATAATAACTGTTACAGTTACAGTTTTAAGCTGTGGTAAAATAATTTTAAAGAAAACCTGGAAATTACTTGCTCCATCAATGGCAGCTGCTTCATCAAGCGCAACCGGAATCGATGAAATAAAGTTCGTATACAAGAAGATAACAAGTGGAAGTCCAAATGCACTTAATACCAATACCATGCCCCAGTAAGTAGAAGTTGCATGAATCTTTGACATGGTAGAATAAACACCAACCAAAATTGTAAGGGGTGTAATCATCATGACAGACATAATCAAACTTCTTACGATTTCGTTTAATTTTGACTGATTACGTGCCAGCCCATAAGCTGCCATACATCCAATTACAATCTCAACAAGTAAAACAAGTACGGTAATAATCAAGCAGTTTTTAATACCTGTAAAAATTTCTCCACTTTGAATAATCTTATTATAGTTATCCCAGTAAATTGTTTCCGGAAACTGGATTCTCGAAGTTGTATCACTAAATGCTTTTAAAGAAACATTGATGATGATATAAAATGGAAACAGATAAATAATCAGTAACGCAATACTAACCAGATATTTCCACCAGTCTTTTGCGCGGAATTTCATTTTTTCTTCTGATTCTTCATAGAATCCGCTATCTTTATTTTTATGCATCATTTCTTTTAATTTTGCCATTAGAGGTCTACCTCCTTCTTACGGAAATATGCATTGACAATCATGGAAATAATCATAATCATCACAAAGGAAAATACACCAATTGCTGCTGCATATCCTGCACGTTCTGCATCAAAATATCGATTTGCAATATAGGTTGCAAGAGAATGAGTCTTTTTCGCCGGACCACCATCTGTTAATGCAATGATAACATCGTAGAGTTTTAATCCACCAATCAAGTTGTAGATAACAGATGAAGAAAGTGCCGGTACTAATAACGGTAAGATGATAAAACGAAATCTTTCCCATGCATTTGCACCATCTACAGTAGCAGCCTCTAAGTAAGACTGAGACACACCCTGAATACCTGCAAGGTAAATAACCATACTGACACCTACAAACTGCCAGGTATTAATAAATACAATCACTGCAATTGCGGAAGTACCATTTCCCAACCAATCATATCCAGAAGCTCCAAATGCTGCTAAAATATCATTTACAACACCGCCTTTGTACTGGAAGAAGAAATACATAATATATCCCATTACCAGACCCGAAACCATAGCCGGCATGTAAATAACAGTACGAACAATTCCACGACCTTTAAATTTACTATTTAAAAATAAAGCTAATGCCAGTCCGATAATCTGCTGAAAAAGTGTACATCCAAAACCATAAATCAATGTATTTCTAAGTGATGAGACAAACACTTTATCTTTAAACATCGAAACATAATTTTCAATTCCAACAAACTCTTTATTTACGGAATATCCATTCCATTTAAAAAATGAAAGATAAATCGCATTTCCCAGAGGATATGCAATAAAAGCAATCATTAAAATTACAGCCGGTACATAGAACCAGTTTAATTTTCGTTTTCTTTTATCAGTCATAACACAACTCCCATCTGTCAGATTTCAGAAAAGGCCTCAGCTACGATTCTCTCCTGATTTTTGACCCAAAAAGCTCCGCACAAGGACAGCATCCAAGTGCGGAGCTTCACATTTCCGTTTCTGTCACTCTATCAAGTCATTATGGATTTAATTTCCCATTAAGTCATTATAGTTATCAGCAACCATAGACAGGGCTTCTTCATTTGCACCTTTCGGGTCACCATCTGCTAACAATGTAGAAGTCGCATCTGCCATTACACTCCACATACCACTTGGAAGATATTCACGGTCAAAGAAGTTATCATAAATCAAATCACCATCAAACTGTGACTGAGCTTCTTTAAATGCATTTGTTGTATAAGCTGCCTGGTCACTTTCGTCTAATTCAATATTGGTAAGTCCAGGAATACCACCATCGATTTTTACAATCTGAACTGCGATTTCCGGCTGTGCTAAGTATTCAAGAAGCTGTTTACATTCATCTTCATATTTTGTATCTTTCCAGATACCGAAGCAACTGAAGTTTCCTTCACCCGTTCCAAAATAGGATGCTCCATCTTTTTCTTTTGATGGAAGTGGCAGGATTCCGATATTTGCATCTGCATTATAAGCTAAGATAGAAGGAATCATTTCTGTAGAATAGATTGCAAAAGCACCTTCTCCATTTGCAAGAGCTTTGCAGACATCATCTTTACTTCCACTTACATAATCTTCGTTAAGATATCCATTTTCATACCATTCGGTTGGTTTTTCAAATGCATCCGATCCATCTTTTTGCCAATCAAATGTTCCGTCTTTTAATGCTTCTCCCTTATTATCACTCAAATCCTCATTTGAATATAAGGTTGGCCATATACCTTCAAGCATATAGGAGTCAAATCCATCTGCCAGACACATTTCAATCGGGGATGCTTCGCCTTTATCTTTAATCGCTTTACATGCTGCATCAAAATCATCCCAGGTACGAATCTGTGTTGCATCTACACCTGCGTCCTCTAATACGTCTTTGTTATACATAATACCTGCAACAGCCTGTGTAATTGGTAAAATAAAGAGCTCGCCATTATCATTAGAGATAACATCTTTTAATCCGGCATCAATATTTTCTACCCAAGGCTGGTCACTTAAGTCCATCATATATTCACTATAACGGATAACACTCCATCCATGTGTAACCCACATATCCGGAAGGTCACCTGATGACATTCTTGTTTTCATTGCTGATTCATAATCATCACCACCATTGTAAATGGTTACGTCAATTCCTGTTTCTTCTGTGAAATCATTGATAATGCCTTCAAAAACAGAGAAATCTTCAGTGGTTAAGTTATATGCAACTTCAAGTCCTTTTTTCTTTCCGCTGTCAGAACTGGAATCTGATGATTCTGTATTTTTACTATCACTGCTAGAGCTGTCTCCTGAGCTACCACATGCCACCAAAGAAGTACACATTGCTGCACATAAAGCAGCACTCATTATTTTCAGATATTTTTTTTGCATAATTTCTTCTCCTTTCCAGAATCAAAAGCACACATTTTATTTGTGCTTTTTCACCATCTGTTTTCACGCGCGCCAAAAAACAAATATGTAGTTTGTACATTTTTAACTCGTTTTTCTTTCTATATTTGACATATTACCAGTATTTTTTATATAATACTTCATAATTACAAAAGAAAACCACACATTTATTGCAGGAGATGACAATTATGTTCTATGAATACGAAAACGAAAAAGAAAATTATTATTGTACCTTTGAATACAAACCACTGGATTTTCCTTTGCACATCCATCAGGTAATCGAATTAGTACATGTCATACAAGGCGAAATTGTGATGCAGATTGGACCTAAAACCTATACGCTAAAACCTGGACAACTTGCACTTGTCTTTCCAAATGTCGTCCACAACTATCATACGTTGTCCGAATACGGAGAAACTCTTTTTTATATTTTAAATTGCAACCCTAACCTGCTTCCTTACTTCAAAAAAGATTTATTAAAAGGTCAGCCGGCTAACCCTATACTGGATTCGAATCAGATTCACACAGATTTTTTATATGCGGAAAAGCGTAGCGTAGAAGTTTATTTTTGTGCGAAAACAGTCGCTTTATGCAGCTCACTTGCTTCCCTGATGCTTTCTCGTATTTTTCCTTACTTGGAAATCTTACCTTATGAGTCAGAAGAACAAGGTCTGCAAGATTTATCCGGAAAAGTAATTTCCTATATTGGCTCTCATTTTACGCAAAATATTTCTCTGGAAAATATTGCAAATCATTTTGGAATTGGAAAATATTCTCTTTCAAGAATCTTCAGTAATGTCCTTCACCAAAATTTCAACCATTATCTAAATTCCTTGCGAATCAATTATGCCAAACACCTTCTTACTACCAGTGATTATTCCATCACTCGAATTTCCGTAGAATGTGCCTATAATAATCAACAGACCTTTAACAGAGTCTTCAAAGAATTTACAGGAACAACCCCGAAGGAATATCGAAAAAAATTCCAGTCGGACGTTTCCAATCCTATTTTACCGAATCCAAATATGTATTCTGAAATTATTATTTAAGCTTAAATAAAAACAGGGAAAGCTTCTATCCTTTCAAGAAATAAAAGCTTTCCCTATTTTCCTTTACTTAAATCTTACATATCCAAATGCACTGCACCGCATGGGAGGGGTAATTCATACTTCCATTTTTTTCATTTCTTCCAGAAAATCACGAATATAAGCTACTGCTAAATCTAAAGCTTCCTGTCCCAACTCAGCTGAAGATTCCTTTGGATCAAAAGGACCAAACCAACCACTCGGTGCGATTTCTTTAGTATCTCTTACAAGGCGCACAATTCCTCCCTTAAAATTGACCGCCTGAATGTAAGCTGCTTTCATATTTTCGGTCGGATCTTGAGCATTAATCGGCTTGCTTAGTTCCAGATGCACAGAATCCGGAGCAATTGCCATCATTGCAGAAGTTTCCAGAACATCACCGTGACCGCCTTCAAATTTTTTGTCTAACTGAGCTACCAGACTCCACCAATCAACGCTTGCACATACACCACCTTTATGATAGACTTCAAGCGCTGCACGATCAATAGACGGTGTATTTCCGCCATGACCATTTAAAATCACAAAGCGTTTTGCTCCATGCTGCATAAGAGAATCCATAATACCATGGAGTACCAAATACAATCCTTCATATCCGATATTGATGCTTCCCTCAAAACTCAAATGATACGGGCAAACACCATACGGAACGGTTGGTGCTACAATTACATTTTCTACATCTTCCACGTGATCTGCCAGATAAGACGGAACCATGAAATCTGTTCCAAGCGCACTCTGTGTACCATGCTGTTCCGTGCTTCCTACCGGAATCACAATAATCGGATCTTTTAAAAAGGCTTCCTTTGCCTGTACTGTTGTCATTTTTGCAAGATACATTCTCTAATTCCTCCTATCATGCTATACCATAAAATGGCGTTCAATTGTCTCCTGTGGCGGAGCTTTGGTAAATTTACTTACAATAACCATTACAATTGCTGAAATGATCGTTGTTGGAAACAATGCATGGAATCCCAAAGCAAGTGCTTTTACCGATGGATTTAAGGTAAAGAGTAACAATGAGATCACACCTGTTACTACTGCTGCGATTGCTCCCTTTGCAGTTGCTTTTTTCCAATAAATACCAAACAAAATCGGTACTACAAAAATTGCCATTCCTGAGAATGCAAATAAGTTAATTTCAAAGATACTACCTGGCTGGAATACACCAAAGCAGATTACCAAAATACCAATTATAACGGTTATTACTTTAGAAAGCTTCATAACACTTTCATCTGTCGCATTTTTATTAACGAGTTTTTGGTAAATATCACGGGTAACTGCACCGGTAGTCGTTACCAAAATACCATCGATGGTAGACATACCTGCGGCTACAATGCCGGCAATAAAAATAGAAGCTAAAAATGGATTCAAACCTCTTTGCAAAATCATTGGAACAATCTGATCTGCTTTCTCAATATTCTGAATTGTAGCAATTCCGTTTACACCGGCCCATTCAATCAGAGTTGCAGAGAAAAACATACCTGCAGTACCCAGAAGGATTGCTTTAAACATTGTTTTATGATCTTTCATTGCAAAAAACTTAGTAAACAAATGTGGCTGTCCCATTGTAAAGAAGGACCACAACACAATATTCGATACATAATATGTCCAAGGCATATAACCATTTGCACCTGGAAACGTCAGATAAGCTTCATTCATACTATGGAGCGTTTGATTGATATTAGAGAAACCGCCTCCCATTACGATAGAAACCACAAATGTCACGATTGCGGTCGCAATCATCAAAGAACCCTGGATTACGTCTGTCATCATAGCACCCTGCATACCGCCGGTCATACAGTACAAGATCACAATAATTCCCATTCCGACAACGCCTACCCATTCAGGCAGTCCGGTAAATACATGTACAATAACACCTGCTCCGATAATCTGTGCTCCCATCATCGGAATCAAGAAAAACAGCATCATGATACCAAGCACACCACTCATAACTTTCGAGTCGTAACGGTCTGTCAGATAATCTGCCATTGTTAAGAAACCATATTTGTGTCCCAGCGTGATTAACTTACGACCAATCAAAAGCGCCGGCAAAATCATGCAAAATACTGCACCCGGTACAGAAATTGCCATTCCTGCATATCCTACGCCATAAATTGTTCCCGGAGTTCCAAGGAATGTTCCCATAGAAAACTGAGTAGAGAAATATGCGATACCACTCACTACTACTCCTGCTTTTCCGCTTAAGACAAAGAAATCTCCCAAGCTGTTGGTCTTGCGTCCTGCATACCAACCAATAAATGCCATAATTCCAAGATAAAGTACCAACACCGTATAAAAAGGAATAGGTGACGGCTGAATTGCTGCTCCATTCATAATTACTTTTTCTCCTCCTCATCATAGGTGTGATATTCTTTTCGTTTCATACACATGCGATAATATTTTATAATCAGCGCAAATGTAATTGCTGTGTGCACAAACCATCCAAACAAAAAAAGCGGAATCCCACCAAATGCAGGGATATATGTCTCGCTATAAAAGAATGGGAACGGAATCATAAGGATTACAAACATAAATAAGAAAATAATCAACCAAGTCCGTTCAAAGTGCTCTTCAAACTGCTTTTTCATAGTTTTTGCCCTCCTCTTTTTTCAATTTCTTTCAGTTAAGCATATACTTTACTTTCTGTTTTTTATTATACATGCTATAATAGTTTTGTAAAGTCATCACTTACATTTTTGTTAAATATCACGAAACTTTTTTAACCCTGACGACGAAAGGAAACTCTATGGACATTTTAGAACATATTCAGGAATTATATCCAAATCTTACCAAAAAGCAAAAATCGATAGCAGATTATTTAACTGCTAACCCTGAAGAAATCAGTTACATTACTCTGGCGCAACTCAGTCAGCAAACTCAAGTATCTGAACTAACGCTTCTGCGCTTTTGCCAAAAACTTGGCTGTTCTACCTTTGTAGGTCTAAAAGAACAGTTTCGAGATTATACCCAGAGAATGATTCGTATTGCTTCCTCCTCTTCTTACTTTATTCCGGAACTGGAGGCCGGTGAAGCACCTGAGCGAGAACGCATACTTTTAAAAATTTGCAATCATGAAGCAAGTGCCTTTTCCGGCTTTATTTCTGATTTACCTTTCGATTCCATTATCGCTGCTTCTGATGAAATCCGTCGCAGCAATCGAATTTTTATTTTTGCTCACGATATTTCTAAAGTACCTGGCGAATTTTTAAAATCTCGACTCCTAATTTTGTATTTTAATGCAATTTTAATTGATTTATCCGATTTAGAACAAACACAAAAAACTTTACGTCAGCTTACCAAAGGAGATCTTGTTATCTTCTTCTCCTTTCCACGCTACTATTTTCCAATTGGAAATATTGCAAAAAAAGCCTCTGAAGCCGGAGTTCCGATTTTAACGATTACGGACAGTGATGCCTCACCTGCTGCTTGCTATAGCAACTTATTGCTCATTTGTCCTACCTCTACAGAGCTGTTTTACAATTCAATGACAATTCCAATTGCTATGCTAAATATTTTAGCATCCTGCCTTGTCATTGACATTATTTCACCAGCCGAACGACAAAGTTTTATCGACACGTTATCTTCTTAAACTTTTTAACCAAATCAAGTAAGTCCCCTGCTTCAATTGTGAAAAGCAATAAGCAGGGGTGGGGACTTGCTTGTATCAGGAGGGGGGCAAGTCCCTTCTGATAAGCTGCGTAGCAGCTATTTGGTTATGAGCAAGTAGCAAAGCGGATTGCGAATATCCACTTGACTCTCTTTAAAAAACGGAGACATCGATTCAAAATTCCAAATCGATGTCTCCGTTTTTCATTATTTTTCATAAGTGCCTTTTTGAAGAATCTTTCCCTCTTTCATAAAAAGCTTTCCATTAGCCACAAAAGCATCCAACTGTAAGTCTTTATCAAAAAGAAGAATATCTCCATCTGCGCCTTCTTTTATTAAACCTTTCTTCGGCAATAAATCAAGCCCCTCTGCTACCTGACTCGTCATATAAGGCAACGCCTCCTCAAGCGACATTTCAAGTTCTTCTATCATATACTTTAATTCCTTATAAAGCGCATCCACACCAGAAACACCAATCTCCAAAAGTGTTCCATCTTCTGCATAATTGGACCAACTTCCATGACCATCCGAACTCATAGTAATGTGCTCGGTAGAAATTCCTCTCCTCTTTGCTTCTAATACACACTTACCCGGAGAGGTGTGCATACCGCAAGTCAAATCCACATATCCGCCTTTTTGCAAGAGTTCATATCCTTCTTCCATCAAATTTTTATTACGATTTACATGCGTCGGTCTAAAAATTCGCACCGGAACAGAACTTGTGTCCAATGCTTGAAAAACCGGCTGCAACCCTGCCTTGTCATCTCCCATATGAAGTACAACGATTCCTGGTTTTCCGCTAAGCATTCCTGCTACTCTAGCCTTACTGGCAATCTGAATCAGCTCGTCTTCTGTCACATTCGGTGCACGATGATCTGAAATAGCAAGCTTCACACCCAAAATTTCTTTTACAAACACAATATCTCTGTCAATTTCCCCAGTAATCGTCGGATTTGGAATCCCATAAGCTCCAGTCAGCATATATGCACTTACCCCTTCTTCACAAAGTGCTCTGGTTTTTGCATAGAGATTCTCTACACTTCTTGTAATTCCATCGGTTCCTAAAAGCCCTACTACCGTAGTAATTCCATTTTCTACCAGCTCAGAAAGCTGCAATTCCGGCGTTCTTGTATGAAAACTTCCTTCTCCGCCTCCGCCTGTGATGTGCACATGCTGATCGATGAATCCCGGTGTCAAAACTTTTCCTTTTGCATCTAAAACTTCACAATCAATCGGCAACGGACCAATTTCGTCCTGAATCTTTTCAATTTTTCCTCCACAGATCAGTACATCTTTTTTCCCCAAATATTTTGGCGCATATACTTCTGCATTTTTTATCAATAGCATCTCTTACCCTCATCTTTTCTTTTTGCTTTTCACAGTTCCAACGAACATGCATCAATTTTTTTCAATTCTTCTTCACTAAATGATGCGCTGTTTAATACTTTCAGATTTTCAAGAATCTGCTCCGGACGGGAAGCTCCAATTAAAACACTTGTTACAATACCGTCACGCAAAATCCATTTTAATGCCATCTGAGCAAGACTCTCTCCTCTATCTGCCGAAATCGCATTTAGACTGCGAATGCTTTCCAAACGTTCTTGTGTAAACTGCTTCGCATGTAAGAATCGTCCATCTGTATTTACACGGCTATCTTTTGGAATCCCATTTAGATAGCGATTTGTAAGCATTCCCTGTGCCAGTGAACTAAAAGAGATCACTCCTTTTTTCTGCTCTGCTGCTGCTTGCTTTAAACCATTTTTTTCAATTTCTCTGTTAAAAATATTATAAGAATTCTGATTAATAATAAACGGACAATGTAGTTCTTCTAAAATTTTTGCCGCCTGTTTCATTGTCTCACCATCATAATTAGAAATTCCGACATAGAGCGCTTTTCCGCTTCTGACAATTTGCGCCAAAGCTTCCATAGATTCTTCAAGTGGAGTTTCCGGATCCATGCAGTGATGATAAAAGATATCTACATATTCTAATCCCATACGTTTCAGACTCTGATCGAGGCTGGCAATCAAATATTTCCGACTGCCTCCTGTTCCATACGGTCCTGGCCACATATCATAACCTGCTTTTGTACTGATTACAAGCTCATCTCTATAAGCATACCACTCATTTTTCAAGATTTTACCAAAATTTTCCTCTGCACTTCCCGGTTGTGGTCCATAATTATTTGCGAGATCAAAATGTGTAATTCCATGATTGAATGCAGTAAAACACATCTGTCTCATATTTTCATAGACGCCAGTATCTCCAAAATTATGCCATAATCCCAAAGAGAGTTCCGGAAGCATAAGACCGCTGGCACCACAGCGATGATATTTCATTGTTTCATAGCGTTTTTCGTTTGCCTGATACATCTTTCTTCTCTCCTGATTTTTACTTTACTTTATAGTTTATCAAAAGATGAAAGAAATTGATAGACGTTTTCTGCCGATATTTTTACTTTCTCTGCTTTCTTTATAATTCTGCTCCGTTTGTCTCTATTACATGTTTATACCAAAATGCTGAGTCTTTCATGATTCGTCGCCAATACCTTTGCCACCTGGTAATCCACATCATTTTGATATTGATTATTATAACAATAAAAGATTGCAACGAAATTTAGGAGTATTAACTCCAATAGCAAAATACAAACAATATATGTTGGTAGCATAAAAAAACTGCCACCAGATTCAAAACTGGTGGCAGAAATAACTTTTTATTTTTTTAATTGTCTACTTGACGGGAAGCAGTTCAATCTCTGCTCTTTACACTGTCTTTTCTTCTGCCTTTACTATGCCCTTAAATATAGTTTTAATGTCCTTTCAAATTACTTTCTTATCAGGCATTAGCAAAAGGAGCTCCTTTTTTGTTTTTACATATCCAAATGCACTGCACCAGTCTGGCGAATCTGCATCACATAAATATTTTCCTCACCCATATAAGGAGTCATCATCTCCACATATTTCGGTGTTAAATCTTTTGGAAGTACTGCTGCAATGACACCGGCAAATCCACCGCCATGCACTCGGCAGTATCCTCTTCCTTCTTCTTCGATAAATAATTCGGTCAGCGCAAGTGCAACCGGAACTGCCTGTTCTGTCTCATCTTTTGTTGCAAAGCAGTTCTGTAACCATTTCCAGGAGGAATTTCCTGATTTTGTAATGCAGCTTAAGAAGGTTGCATAATCTTCTTCTTTGATTGCTTTTACTGCAGTATCTACTCTTTTTTGTTCTGCAAAGAAATGCAGGGCACGCATTACTGCACGGTCACCGGCTTCTTCTCTTACTTTATTAAGATTTGCCATAAATTCTTTTTCGTCCACATCCGCAAGCACTTCTTTTCCAAATACCTTTGCGGCACGTTTCATCTCAACCGGCACTGCGGAATATTCTTCACTTAAGTCTGCATGACCTTTTCCTGTATTTACAATAATTAAGTCATATCCTAACTTATCATAACCGAATTCCACTTTTTCTACTTTTGGCATTTCCTCTTTGAAATCAATCGCAATGACTCCGCCTACTGCGCATGCCATCTGGTCTAACAGTCCGGACTGTTTTAACCAATATTCATGTTCTGCATACTGTCCGATTTTCGCATATTCAACATAATCAATTTTTCCTTCATTGCTGAAGTAGTTCATGATTGCACAAATCAGCATTTCAAAAGACGCAGATGAACTGACACCGGCTGCACCGATTACCTCTGTTGTGATATAAGCATCAAATCCTTCTACTTTGTATCCTTTTTTTATGGCACATTCAAACATACCGATTAATAAAGATAAGGTTCCTTTGCATTTACATTCAGAATCCAGATTTTCCAAATCAATGGTAATTGCTTTGTATCCCTCACTGATTACATGAACCAGAGAAGTTCCGTTTTTTCTTGCTGCTGCAATGGTATCCATTGCAATGCTTGCAGTTAATACTTTTCCATGATTATGGTCGGTATGATTTCCAAGAATCTCGGTTCTTCCCGGTGCACTGAAGAAATCCACTTCTCCCTCGCCAAAACATTCTTTAAATTTTGTTGCCAGATGTTCATATCTTGCCTGTTCCTTCGCTAAGTTTTCTTCTCCATAAACACTGCTCAGTACGCTTACTTCTTTTTCTGATTCAAACATTCCCATTTTTTTACCTTCCTTTATTGTATTTTTCTTTTCTTTACGTTCACACTTGTAAGTTTTGTTACTTGTATTATAATGGAGTTATAGACACTAATACAAGGAATATCATGGGGATTATATGGAGGATATTGAGATTTTATGCAAATACAGACGAATCGAAACCAGAGGGAATTAAAAAGCCATGGAGATGTTTCTTTCCCGATTCTGGTCAGCCATGAGAGCATCACATCTTATGAGTTAAATACCTTTTCCTGGCACTGGCATCCTGAAATCGAATTAACATTAATTGAAGAGGGCGAAATGATGTATCAGATTAACGGACATGAAATGCATGTCCAAAAAGGAGACCTACTGTTTTCCAACTGCAATGCTCTGCACAGCGGTCACTCCATTGACGGAAGAGCCTGCTACTACTGGAGTATTACTTTTGATTCAAAATTAATTTATGGATTTGAAAACAGTCTGATTCAGACCAAATATGTCGATGCCGTTGTAAGTACAAAAGAATTTTCCTCTCTTTTATTTGATGGCAGTGAATCCTGGCATCACGATTTAAAAGAACTGGTCTGTGAATTGATCTCCCTTTCCTCCGATAAATCCGATTTTTATGAAATCAAAATTCAAATGCAGCTTACAAAAATCTGGCTGATGCTCCTCGAACACAGAACCTCATTTTCTTTAAATGAAAATGCTCTGAATCCGAAAACATCAGCCAGATTAAAAGCCATCTTAAGTTTTATTCACGAAAATTTTGAAAAGAAAATCTCTCTCGATGATATTGCCAACTCGGTTCATTTATGTAAAAGCGAATGTTGCCGTTTTTTTAAAAAACACATGCAGGAATCACTTTTTGATTATCTTCTGCGTTACCGAATTGAACAAAGCATTCCTTATCTTAGGAACCCTGAATATTCTATCACCGAAGCAGCTCTTTGCTGTGGCTTTAGTGACGCCGGATACTATTCCCGCATGTTCAAACGCTATACCGGAATGTCCCCAAGAGATTACCGGATTGGTCTGTTTCCGGATTACGACAGGTAACCCCTCATATGTCATTATTTTCTTTCCTACACTTTGTAGGAAAACTTTGAATTTTTCCCCACTTTCTGCGGCTTGTTATTTCTCTCTACCCTGCTAAAATAATAAATATAAAAAGCAGGAAACAAAAGGGAAATCCTTAATTATATTGTTTCAGGAGGTGTTTCATTTGATTATTATTGGGGAAAAAATCAATGGTTCCATTCCATCTGTAGCAAAGGCAATCGCAGAACGTGATTCCGAGTTTATTAAAGAACGTGCAAGAAAACAGGCTGCGGCAAATGCCACTTACATCGATTGTTGTGCATCCGTTCCGGAAGCCGAAGAAGTAGAAACTTTAAAATGGATGATTGACTGCATCCAGGAAGTAACCGATTTACCGATTTCTGTTGACAGTCCAAGCGCTGACGTTTTAACACAGGCATATAAATTCTGCAAACGTCCCGGAATCTTTAATTCTGTATCCGGAGAAGGCGATAAAATCGACAAAATCTTTCCTCTTATGGCACAGGAAGAAAACAAAGACTGGCAAGTTATCGCACTGTTAAGTGATGATACCGGTATCCCAAAATGTGCAGCCGACCGTCTTCGTGTCTTTGACAAAATCATGGCAAAAGCCAAAGAGTATAATATTAATCCGAGCCGAATTCATATCGACCCGTTAGTTGAAATGCTTTGTACTTCAGAAGACGGAATTGCAATGAATATCGAAGTCATACAAACTGTCCGAAAACAGTATCCATCAATTCATATTACAGCAGCTGTCAGCAACATTTCTTTTAATCTTCCGGTTCGTAAACTGATTAACTACGGATTTTTAATTCTTGCAATGAATGCAGGTCTTGACAGTGCTATTATGGACCCAACCAATCGTGACATGTTAGGTCTTACTTATGCAACCGAAGCTTTGCTTGGCGAAGATGAATTTTGTATGGAATACATTGGAGCATACAGAGAAGGCTTAATTGGTCCATTACCAAAGGCTTAACTCTAAACATTTGAAAATATATTGGAAATTTAATTCAATCGAAATAATAGGGAGGTATCACTATGAGTAAACTTCAAGATGTTGAAAATGCAGTTGTTTCCGGAAAATCTAAATTAGTTGCAGGTCTTGTTCAGGAAGCCTTAGACGAAGGATGTTCCGCTCCTGATATTTTAAATGGGATGATTAATGCAATGGGTATCGTCGGTGAACGTTTCAAAAAAAATGAAATCTTTGTACCTGAAATGCTTGTCGCAGCCCGTGCAATGAAAAAAGGCGTCGATGTATTAAAACCTCATCTTGCTTCCGGAAGCGCTGGTGTTTGTGGAAAAGCAATTATTGGAACTGTTGCCGGTGACCTTCATGATATCGGAAAAAATCTGGTTGCCATGATGATTGAAAGTGCCGGATTTGAAGTCATTGACCTCGGAGTTGACGTTCCGGTTGAAAAATTCATCGAAACCGTTAAAGCAAATCCAGATGTTAAAATTGTCGGATGTTCTGCACTTCTTACCACAACCATGCCTGCATTAAAATCTACAGTAGAAGCCTTAAATGCAGAAGACTTCCGCTCTCACATTAAAGTTATGGTTGGAGGTGCTCCTATCACTCAGGAATTTGCAAATGAAATCGGCGCAGATGCTTACACACCGGATGCTGCAAGTGCTGCACAGAAGGCAAAAGAACTGGTAGCTTAATTTCTATTTGATGTTTGTCATTTTTAATCCTTACACTTTACCAAAAGAGGCTATGTACTTTCATGGCCTCTTTTTCTACTTTTACTGCCTAGATAGATTTACTGTTTTTTTAATTTCTGCTATAATTGATACAAAATGCACGACAATTTCAACCTTATTTATTATTTTGACATTTATTGGGGGAATTTTATTGAAACTTTTTAACATTCACTTTATCAATGAAAATCAAGTAATCCAGGTACCAGAAAATACAACCCTGTTAGAAGCTGAAATCAAAGCAGGACTTATACCGGATGCCCCCTGCGGAGGTCAGGGCACTTGCGGAAAATGTCTGGTTCAAATAAGAGTTCAGGAAAAATCCGAACTTGTAAAAGCCTGCCAGACAAAAGTTCATTCAGACATAGAAATAGAAACTCTGAAACATACTTCAAAGCATGCCATTCTCCATGAAGGTTTTTCCCGTCCGGTTCTTTTAAAACCTGCCCTCTCCTGTCATGCAATCAAATTGGAAAAAGCAAAACCCGGAGAAAATGCTTCTGACTGGCAGCGCCTTACTACTGCACTCACAAAGGTTTCCGGAACTGACATGAGACACCTTGAACCTGACTTGACCTTTGTTTCACAAATTTATACGTTGCAAAAAGAGAAGATTTATGCCGTAACCCTGAAGAACCATCTGCTTGATTTAAAAAATGCTCCTGTCATTCCTTATGGTGCAGCTTTTGATATTGGAACTACAACCGTGGTCGGCTATCTTATTAATCTGACCACGGGAAAAGTTTGCGCTGTTGCAAGCACCATGAATCCGCAGGTTCAATTCGGTGCGGATGTTATCATGCGTGCAAACTATGCATTAGAACACGGAACCAAAGAATTAAGCAGTTGTATCCAGACTGCCATTAACAAACTGATTGGACAGCTTACAAAAGAAGCAGAGATTGAACGAAATCTTATTTATCAGGTCATCATTGCCGGAAATACCTGTATGCACCATCTGTTTCTTGGAATTTCTCCGGCATCTCTGGTTCATGCACCATACAATCCGGCAGTCAGTCAGATGCTTGATTTAAAAGCCTCTGATTTTTCTCTTTCTATTCATCCAAACGGACGCCTTATCATGTTACCGGATATTGCAGGATTTGTGGGAGCTGACACCATCGGCTGTCTGCTCTGTGTCCGCCCGGATTTAAAAGAAGAAATCACACTCACCATCGATATCGGAACCAACGGTGAAATGGTTCTTGGAAATAGAGAACATCTCGTCACCTGTTCTACTGCTGCCGGACCTGCTTTTGAAGGTGCTAAAATTGAGTGCGGCATGCGTGGCGCTGCTGGTGCCGTTGACCATGTACACTTTGAAAACGGTGATTGGAAATACACGACAATTGAAAATGAAAAACCCGTCGGTCTCTGTGGTTCCGGATTGATTGATTTGACTGCCGAACTGTTAAAGAATCATCTAATTGATTCTTCCGGAAAATTCATCCAGTCCAAATCTTCTTTTACTTTAATTGAACCAGATGAAAGCCGGAATTTTAACGGTGTCTATCTGACCCAGAAAGATATCCGCGAAGTACAGCTTGCAAAGGCTGCCATTGCAGCCGGAATTGAAAGTCTGGAACAGGAACTTGGAATCACCGAAGATCAGATTTCCAAAGTATACATAGCCGGAGCCTTTGGAAATTATATGAATCCACAAAGTGCCTGTGAAATCGGAATGATTCCATTTCACTTAAAAGATAAAATCGTTCCAGTTGGAAATGCTGCAGGAGAAGGTGCAAAAATCGCATTGATTAACGAAGAGGAACTTTTATACGCAGACAAACTTGCTAAAAAGATTTCATTCGTTGAACTTGCCGCATCGGAAGATTTTCAGGACTGCTTTGTCGATAATCTGGAATTTCCTGATTTTTCTTAACACATATATGCTCTCGGAATCTTTATCTTTGCCGATAAGACTCCGAGAGTACATAAATCGAATAGAGGTGTATCTCTCATGATTAATTACAAAGAATTAGAAGATATCGGTCACAAAACGGGATTTACCCACATTGTACCCCTTGACTGTAAGACCATTGAACTTTTACCTGAAGTCCGTCAGATGTGTCAGGCTGATACCTGTCACATGTATGAGAAAAACTGGAGCTGTCCGCCCGGATGCGGAAGTTTAGAGGAATGTCGTCAAATTATCGGGCGCTACACCCACGGAATTATTGTTCAGACAGTCGGGGACTTAGAAGACGAGCTTGATGGTGAAGGCATGATGGAAACTGAACATCAGCATAAATCTCATTTTTATGAAATGGAAAAAATATTAAGGCAGGTCTGGCCGGATATGCTCGCTGTCGGAGCCGGATGCTGTACGAAATGCAAGACCTGCACCTATCCGGATGCTCCCTGCCGTTTTCCTGGAAAATCATTTTCTTCCATGGAAGCCTACGGCATGCTTGTCACTCAGATTTGCGAGAGAAATCATTTAAAATACTATTACGGGTCCTGCACCATCGCTTACACCAGCTGTTATCTGCTAGAGTGAACTTAATACACAAACACAGGAGGAATTTTTATGACTACACTTGAACTGCTAAAAGAGGCCATCGAAGTCGGACATCCCCGTGATGCACAGGCTCTTGTCTACCAATGTCTCGAAGAGGGCCTCTCCTCCTCGGAAATCATTGACCAGGCAATGATTCCGGCAATGAAATCAGCCGGAGAATATTATAAAAATAATGATGCTGATATCCCGCGGATTTTATCTGCTGCCAGAAGTGTGAGAAAAGCCTATGATATTTTGCAGGAAAAATTCGGTTCTCTGGAGGATGAGTCGCTTGGAACCATTATTCTTGGAACTGTAGAAGGAGATTTACACGATGTTGGCAAAAATCTGGTTGCTTTGATGTTTCGAAGTGCCGGATTCAAAGTAATAGACCTTGGCGTCGATATTTCCGAAAAACAATTTTTAAAAGCCGTAAAAGAAAATCCGGATGCCTCTATCGTCTGCATTTCTTCTCTGCTTACCACTGCACTGCCTGAAATGCAACAGGTCGTAAAATCATTAAGAAAACATGACCCAAAACATAAACTAAAAATTATGGTTGGCGGCGGCGCTGTAACCGAAGAACTTGCAAAACAATTTGGAGCTGACGCATATAGCGACAGTGCCATAGAAGCTGCCGAAAAAGCAAAAACTTTTATTATTTAACAAGCAACGGAGCTTAAATTTTATGAAATTATCTACTGAACTTCTTTTTGAAAAATTACAGACCGAATTTACAATAACCGCTTACGGAAATTTATCAAGTGCGGATGGATTTTTGCGCCCTTTTTTATATGATTCCAAACCGCTTATCGATTCCCGACCGATTTATGAACCCCTCGATAAATCCAAAGGAATCACTCCGGGACACGTCTGCCTTGCCCACGGAAAACGCTTAGAAGAATTTATTCCTCATATTTTTGAAGAACATTTTTTAGTTTTAACCGGTACCAGGGGCGACGTTCAAAAACTTTCTTCTGCTGTCTTTCCTTATGTCGTTCTTTCTGAAAATACCTCTTTAAGCAGTGTTTTAAATTTTCTGCAGGACATCTTTGATTTTTATGATGACTGGAGTAACGAATTAAATACTTTTTTATTAAAAAATGATGATATTACTCTGCTTCTTCACAATGCTCTCAAAATTTTTCAAAATCCACTTTCTGTAATCAGCGTGGATTTTTCCCTGATTGCCGAGACCGGAGAAGAAAAAATCCCGGAAAAATCCAGAATTTTTTCAGATAAAGAACCAAATATTGATTACATCAATGCGCTTACACAGGACGAGACCTATCAGTCTTTCTGTAACAGTCCGACTCCGTTTTTCTTTCCAGGATATATCACAGGAATTTCTACTCTCACCATGAACATTTTTCAAAATGGAGTTCCTACCCACCGGCTTATCCTCTATGAAGCACAAAAACCCATTACCAGGGGCGAATATTGTCTGCTCTCCCATCTTGCCGGTTATGTTGAATACTTGCTATATCATCAGCATATTCCGATTTCCGGACAGGCAAATGATTTACATCGTATTCTTCAGACAACACTTTCTGATAGAAGTGCAGACTATCTCGATATCAGTCATCAGCTTTCTTCTCTTGGCTGGAGTACCCGGCATGAATATCTCTGCCTTGTGTATCAGACCACCTATCTTGACCAGAAAAATATGACTACACGCGCCATCTGTAATTACATGGAAAATCATTTTCCGGACTGCTCTTCTTTTTTATTTAAAGATGAAATTGTCACATTTTTTAATCTTTCACTTTTACATGCAGGCAGTGATGAAATTGCTTCAAAACTGACTTATTTTATCCGAGACAGTTTCTTAAAAGCCGGATACAGCCGTGCCATGACCGGACACATGAATCTAAGACGTCAGTATGTGCAGGCGAAAACAGCACTTGATGTCGGCAGTCGAAAAAAACCTTATGTATGGATTCATCATTTTAACAATATCGCTCTCCCTTATATTTTAGAGCAATGTACCCGCCGACTTCCCGCTTCTATGATTTGCTATGAAAATCTGTTAAAACTCCATGCACTTGACCAGAAACAAAACTCGGAATATGTGCTGACTTTAAAAACCTATCTCGAACAAAATTTAAATGCCACGCAGACTGCAAATGAACTTTTTATCCACAGAAGTACATTTCTCTACCGGCTTGAGAAAATAAAATCTATTTTAGATTCTAATTTAGACGACCCCGACGAGATTTTTTACCTGAATCTCTCTCTTCGTCTGCTCGAACAGGAAGCAGAAAAAAATTAATGATCCAGATACTTTTTTTCTTCTCTTCGATAAACCGAGAGTTCCACATACAGCCTGGATGCAAAATCATCCAGGTCTAATTTTGTCAGCTCCTTGATTCGTTCTAACCGATTCAAAAATGTGCTCCTGTGAATAAACAGTTCTTTTGCCGTATGAGCCGCATTATAACGACATTTCACATAACATTCCAATGTCTTATAATACTGTGTCCCCATCTGTCTGTCATGCTCCATCAGCTTTTGCAGTGCCAGGGAATCTACTTCTTCCGAAAGAAATTCCTCCGCTCCATGCATCATCAGATACATCAATGCATACTCATCAAACCGATAATTCCACTGTTCCGGATTTCTCTTCATCCCCAGTTCAAATCCTATCTCCGTCTGTCTGACCGCAGACATAAAGCGTTCTGTCTTGGTAAATTCACGGCTCGATGCGGCAGTCAGCAGATTCTCTCTCAAAAAATAAGCAAGGTCTGACTGAAAATCCACCATTGGACTTCTTGAAGTATTTAACAAAACATACAGACCTCTATCTGCAATCACACAGCATGTATCTTTCCATCTGCGTTCCATTTCCGGACAAAGATAACGTTCAAATAATTCCCTGTCTCGTCTGCATTTAGAACGAAGCTCAATCAAACAGAAATGTTCCCCTTTTTTCCATCCAACATTTTCAAAGGCGGAATCCCATTTCTTCTCCGGACAGCTTTTCCCATCCAGACATTGTTTCATCACTCGATGCAATTCATCCATTGACACATCCGATTGATTAAAAGAACCATAACGTGCATACATTTTTTCTACATAATCTGCAAGCAGTTCCAATAAATCCTTATGATAATCGTTTTGCAGTGGAGAACTCGAAGAAAGTGCTGTAAGTTTTCCTACATAAGCCCCTTCAAAAAAAATGTTCTTACATAAATAAGTTCCCTGTTCTAAACTATAACTATATACACCTTTTAATTTAATGGTGTTTTCATAAGAAAAATCACAGATAAACTCACTGACAAATTTTAAATCCAATGCATTTTGAGAATTTTTGAATGGTACAAAATATCCATCTCTGTCCACGGCTGCAACATAAACAAACTTCTCATCTGTCAGTGCCACCGGTGTTTCAAAAATCTTTTCGCAGCAACTCATCAAGTGTGTAAAATCAAGATTTTCCATAAACACATCTATAACCGATTTTTCAAACTTTTCAAAATAAAAAAAGATTTCCTGAAGCCGGTTGAAAACTTCCTCTCTTTCCACTTCTTTATCCAGTATGATTAAATCTCTATCTGTCCTGCAAAATATAGTGTCTACCTCTCCAAAACAGATAAAAACACAATCTTTTAAAGCGGGAGAGTCCAACGTGATTTTCTCAAGTTTTTCATTTTCCACTAACACGATATGCCCTGAAAGATTCTCCCCTTTCCTGTAATAAAGTGGCTTTTCTACAAGAATTTTCTTTGGATTACAGGAAATTCTGCGAATCAAAAATAACTTTTTCAGATGATAATAAATTTCGTTAAATGTAAGCTTCATAGTACATTTCCTCCATACTACAAAGTGTAGTGTCACACCCTCTAAAAGTCAATTATTTCATCGGATTTACGATTTCATAAATTCCTGCTATGATAAAACTATCTTAAGAGAACGAAGTCAAGCGGATATTCGCAATCCGCTTTCGCTACTTGCTCATAACCAAATAGCTGCTACGCAGCTTATCAGAAGGGGCTTGCCCCCTCCTGATACAAGCAAGTCCCCACCCCTGCTTATTGCTTTTTGCAATTGAAGCAGAGGACTTCCTTGATTTGGTTAAAAAAAGTAAAAAAAGAATAACGAACGTAACAAATAAAGGAGGTTTTTTTATGTTAACTAAACGTCAGAACTTATTAGAAACCATCCATGGCGGAAAACCAGACCGCTATGTGAATCAGTATGAAGCATTTGCTATGTTATTCAACAACCCACACAGCATGCATGACCCTGCTCCGGAATATGGAAAACCACCGGTTAAAAATGCATGGGGTATCACAAAAGTATGGCCGGAAGGCACACCTGGCGCATTCCCGATTCATGATGAAGAACACATTGTATGTAAAGATATTACAAAATGGCGTGAAACTGTTCATGCACCACGTCTGGATTATTCCGATGCCGAGTGGGAACCTTTTATCAAAGAAGCAGAAAAAATCGACCGAAATGAATATTTTGTGACACAGTTTATTGCTCCCGGAATTTTTGAACAATGTCATTATCTTCAGGAAATCCAGAATGCATTAATTAATTTTTATGAAGAACCGGAATATACTCAGGAATTAATTGATTACTTAACAGAATGGGAACTCGAATATGCAGAAAAAATCTGTAAATATATTAAACCGGATGCACTCTTCCATCACGATGACTGGGGAAGCCAGAATTCTACTTTTATTTCTCCTGATATGTTTGAAGAATTTATTCTGCCATCCTACAAAAAAATTTACGGCTATTATAAATCTCATGGTGTTGAGCTAATCGTACACCACTCCGATTCTTATGCGGCAACTTTAGTTCCTTACATGATTGATATGGGAATCGATATCTGGCAGGGAACCATGAGCTCCAACAATATTCCAGAATTAATCCAAAAATACGGAGACAAAATTACCATCATGGGTGGAATTGACAGTGCCTCTGTTGACCGTCCGGATTGGACACCGGAACTGGTTGAAAAAGAAGTACGCCGTGTCTGCGAAGAAAACGGTACAAAATTCTTTATTCCTTGTATCACACAAGGTCTTGGAATCAGTACCTTCCCTGGTGTATACGAGACAGCAAGCGAAGTAATTGATAAAATCAGTAAAGAAAAATTCTAATCTCTTCTCTATACCAAAAGGACGAAGCTTCAAAAGCTCCGTCCTTTTTTCGATACAGATCATCAAACGATATCAACTTAAATCGGCATATTTGCAATAAATAAATACATCACAATAAAATGGCAGATACTTCCCCCCATCACAAACAGATGGAAAATTTCATGAGAGCCGAAATTTTTATGCTTTGCATTAAATAACGGTACTTTGAGTGCATAAATCACTCCACCAACAGTATAAATGATTCCACCTGCCAACAGCCAGCCAAATCCTGCCGGATTGAGTGCTTTTACAATCGGAATAAAAGCAAATACACACAACCAGCCCATTGCGATATAAATCACAGAAGAAAACCATTTTGGACAGGTAATCCAGCATGCCTTCACAATCGTTCCAACTATTGCTACTGACCATACCGCAATACAAAGAATCGTTCCTGTTTTTCCATGAAGTGCAATCAGGCAGACAGGAGTATAGCTTCCGGCAATTAAAAAGAAAATCATAATGTGATCCATTTTTCTAAGTCTGCGGTTTACTTTCTCAGTTGAATCCACTGTGTGATAAATTGTACTCGCTGCATACAACAGAATCATACTCAGAATAAAAATGCTCATCGCAATCAGGTGAATCTTATCCGGTTCTCTTGCTGCCTTTAAAAGCAGCGGGGCAGCCGCAAGTACTGCCATCACACATGCAATAAAATGAGTAATTGCACTTCCAGGATCTTTTATTTTAAATTTCATACAAAACACTCCTCTCTGTTCTGCAAAATTATATGATTAGTATTGTTTATTATTTTATGTAGTTTTAATTACTACTTGTTACGAAATATAATACTACTTATTTCTTCTTTTTGCAAGTAATTTTTGAGAGAAGTAATCGACTTATTTTGACAAAACAGAAGTAATAAAAAAAGAAGTACGAATTGAAGAATTTCTTCATTCCGTACTTCTTTTTTTATTACTTCTTATTTCAGGCTTATAAATTATCCAAAGTATCTCTTTAACAGTCCAGCAAATGCTTTTCCGTGTCTAGCTTCGTCTCTTGCCATTTCATGAACAGTATCATGGATTGCATCTAAGTTTGCTGCTTTTGCACGTTTTGCCAGGTCAAATTTACCGGCTGTAGCACCATTTTCTGCTGCAACACGCATTTCCAGGTTTTTCTTTGTGCTGTCTGTTACAACTTCACCTAATAATTCAGCAAATTTTGCTGCATGTTCTGCTTCTTCATAAGCAGCTTTTTCCCAGTATAAACCGATTTCCGGATATCCTTCTCTATGAGCAACTCTTGCCATAGCCAGGTACATACCAACTTCAGAACATTCACCTTCAAAGTTTGCTCTTAAGTCTGCTAAGATATCTTCGCTTACGCCTTTTGCAACACCAACTACGTGTTCTGCTGCCCAGCTCATTTCGTCTTCTTTCTGTTCTACAAATTTGTCAGCGCCAACGCCACATACTGGACATTTTTCCGGTGCTGCTTCGCCTTCATAAACATATCCACATACACTACATACAAATTTTTTCATAACTGTTTTCTCCTTTTCTAATTTGATAATTTATTTTTAGATTTTTAATAACAATAATTATTACTGTTTTAATATAACATACTTGACTTTTTTTGTCAACTAGTTTTTTTCTTTTTTAATTCCTGACTTTTGTTTTCCAGACACTCCTTACAGATTCCATAAAATGTAGTTCTATGTCCGTGGATTTCACCATCAAAGTTTTTGGCAATCCGTTCTGTAAGACCTGTCAGATGCTCATCTTCAATATCAAAAATATTATGGCATCTGGTACAGATGAAATGACTATGCGGTTTTGCATTTCCATCAAAGCGATCCGGTCCGTCTCCTGTCGGAACTTTTACAATTTCATCTAATTCCACTAAGAGCGAAAGATTTCTATATACCGTGCCAAGACTGATATTGGGATACTCTTTACGAATTGACGCATATACATCATCAGCAGTCGGATGCTCTTTTGAAGCTTTTACAAACTCTCGAATGGATTCCCTCTGACGGCTGTATTTCAATGTAGCCATCGCATTTCATACCCCCTTTAATTCTTACTTTGATAACAGTAATTGTTACTGTGATTAAAATATATCATACTTAACAATTTTAGTCAAGTATGTTTTTAAAATTTTTTTCAATTAATTTAAGCTTGTCCTTTCTTGCAAGCTGTTTGATTTCCCACTCTCTTTTCATTGCTTCCTGCCTGGTCAAAAATCTTTCATAATAGACCAGCTCTACCGGGCGTCTTGCCCTTGTATACTTTGCGCCTTTTCCGGCATTATGATTCTGAATCCGCTTCTCCAGATTGTTTGTCCACCCTGTATAAAGACTGTCATCCTTACACCTTAAAATATACGTATAGTTGGCACTCTCCTGATTTTCCATTTCACAAATTCCTTTTATGTAATGGGCACTGACAAAACAGCACCCTTCTATTTTTAAGCCGCCGATTTTAAGAAGTATTTCACTCAAAAAATTTTCACTTTTTTATAGTCTAAATTGAATCGGCTGCGGATTTTCTTTTCCGCATACTTTATTATACTCCTCTGTGCTTCAAATGTGAATCTTTACGCGGTATTTCCTGTTCTGTTTTTATGGCAGATATTCCAGCGGGTCAACCGCTACTCCATCCTTTGTCATTGCAAAATATAAATTAGAACCTTCTTTGCTGTAGTACTTCGTCGGTTCACTCACATAACCCAATGTTGCTCCGGCTTCCATATAGCTTTCCGGCTCAAATGCCGTCTCTTTTAACTGCCCATAAACTGCCTGATAGCCATTCCCCAAATCAACAGTCATGGTAAGTCCGGTTTCTTCGTTATTTACAACAGAAACAACCTTTCCATTTGCAACCGCAAGCACCGGTGTTCCCACGCCTGCCCCAACTGCAATTGCCGGACTGTAGCGGTATTCATTTAACGTCGGAAAATAAATCGTATGATCCATGTTATAATCCAAAAGCACCTGTCCTTCTACCGGCCACTGCATCAGCGAACTTTCCGTAAAATTCACTTCCGGTATTGATTGCACAGCTTCTGTCTGAGTTTCAACAGACTCTTCTTCCTTTATTTGTGTTTCTATATTTTGCTCTGCCTCGTCTGTATTTTCCGCTTCTTCCGTTTCTTCTGTTTCTTCTTCCATTACTCTTTCTCCCTCTACCTGTGAAGTATTTACATCCTGTGTTTCTGGATCCTTCGATTCTGGATTCTGTGTTTCTGAATTCCGGTTTTCTTCCGTAGTTTCTTTTTCCTCTGTTTTCATTGCCTCATCAATGGAATCGCCCTCATTTAAGACAAATTCTTTTTCGTTCGGTACACTTTTACTTCCGGACTGATAAACCACCGTACAAGTACCTGCAATTACTGCCATCAGCATCAGTCCTAAAGCAAGATGGGTTCTGTTTTTTCTTCTCATATTTTCACCTCAACCTATATGGAGCATCCGCCCCTTCTTGTTTTCATCTATAGGATTGCCAAAATATGAGAAGTTATTCATTTTTTTGCATCTCTACTTCTATTAATTCCAAACCCGGAAAAAAATAGTTTAAAATTTCCTGATACTGCTTGTTTTCCTCCGCCATTTTTCCAGCCGTCCACTGGCTGAGTCCCAGTCCATGTCCGACTCCCCTGCATAAAAAACGAATCATTTCCTTATCTGTCTGTACAATAAAACAGGAAGAAGGAAGCTTTAGAAGTTCACGCATTTCTTCCCCTTGAAAGTCCTGATTCCCTGCCTGAATCTCCAACACATACCCCAAACGATCTGTTTCTTTGATTTTAATCTCCCCGGCATCTTTAATTTCAAATCCTGCATATTCTTTTTTTATTAATCTGCGAAACTCTTTTAACTCAAAATAACATCCATTGACATAAAATGGACTCTTCTTATCCTGAATCGTGTCTACAGAAATCAAATAAGCAAAATTTTCACCCAGAAGTTCCTTTCCATCTCTGCTTCGTTCTGTTCCCACTGCATAAAATGGAATCTGTTTTACCTCATGATTCAAAGCCAGCACTTTTCCTCTCGTTTCCTCTGCTGATTCTAAAAATACATGAAATCGCTCTAAAAAAAATGGAATTCTTCTTTTCGCTTTTAAATATTTTGCTGCCTCTTCTGCTTTCTGCTTTTCTTCTCCTTTTTCCCACTGCAGATAAAAATTTCCACGTGCAATCACAGTCTGCGCCTTAATGCTCTCCTTCGGAGCTTCCCAGTCTATCTGCATTGCCGTTAAAACTGCTATGTAATCTTCAAAATCCGTTTCATTTCTGACCGGTGGACATTCTTTGATTCCCAATATCAAGACAACAATCAAACAAGGAAGCCCTGCCATAAAAAACAAAAGGCATACTCCGGATTTTATTTTCTTTTTCATAAATTTATAAAACCCAGACCTCTTTTGTTTATTCTTATGACAAAACTTCCCTGTCCTATTCATATTCTTATAATTTCAAAATTTAACTAAGCCCCATTATTTTTTTATAATCAGTACCGGAATCGGTGGATTATTTTTGCGGTTGTAATAAGCACTCACAATCACCAGATATTTTTTTTCATCAAGGCTCTTTAAATACGCTAAAAGTGTATCCCTTTCCTCAAATCCGGTCTCTCCTCCGCTGTAAATACAAAGACTCATCACTCCACCTTTTTTAAGCAGTCTCAGGCCCTCTATAACGGCGTTTTTACTGCTTTCAGGCTTCGTAGCAAGAGAATGGTCACTTCCCGGCAAATATCCGAAATTAAAGCAAATACCGTCCACAGAAGCCTCATCTACATACTTTGCCATATTTTCATGACTGTCCAGTATCAATCTTGCCTTCTGCTCCATCCCCTCTGATTTTAATAATGCTCTTGTTGATTCAAGTGCCTGCTTCTGAATATCAAATGCAAGCACCTGTCCCTCTTTCCCTGCAAGCTCGCATAAAAACAGCGTATCGTGTCCATTTCCCATTGTTGCATCAATATACGTTCCGCCTGTCACTGCCTGCATTAAAAACAATTCATGACACCATTCGGTTATCTGAAATGATTTCATAATGTCTTACTTTCCTCCAATGCCTGTGCAAGGTCATCGATAATGTCTTCTACATTTTCAATTCCGACAGAAAGACGAATCAATCCCGGAGAAATTCCTGCTGCCTTGAGCTGTTCATCATTTAACTGTCTGTGAGTATGACTTGCCGGGTGTAAAACACTTGTCTTTGCATCTGCAACGTGTGTCACAATAGATGCCAGTTTTAAGCTGTCCATAAATTTAACAGCCGCTTCTCTTCCTGCTTTTAATTCAAATGAAATGACTCCGCAAGTTCCGTTTGGCATGTACTTTTTCGCCAGTTCATGATATTTATCATTTGGAAGTCCCGCATAATTTACATGACCGACTAACTCATGCGCATCTAAAAATTCTGCAACTTTCTGCGCATTATAACAATGTCTCTCCACACGAAGCGGAAGTGATTCCAGACTTGCATTTAATAAAAAGCAGTTCATCGGAGACGGAATTGAACCTAAATCACGCATTAACTGTGCATTAATTTTTGCAATGTAAGCAGATTTTCCAAAATGCTCTGTATACACAATACCATGATAAGATTCATCCGGTCTTGTCAGCCCATGGAATTTTTCTCCATAAGCGTCCCAGTCAAACTTTCCACTGTCAATAATTGCACCACCAACCTGCATTGCATGTCCATCCATATATTTTGTCGTAGAATGAGTGACAATGTCTGCGCCCCATTCAAACGGTTTACAATTTACCGGAGTAGCAAATGTATTATCTACAATAAGCGGGACTCCATGTTCATGCGCAAGTTTTGCCATTTTTTCAATATCAAGCACAACCAATGCAGGATTGGAAATTGTCTCTGAAAAAACAGCTTTCGTATTTGGCTGAAATGCTTTTTCTAATTCTTCTGCCGGTGCATCCGCATCTATAAAAGTACATTCGATTCCCATTTTCTTTGCTGTTACGCCAAGCAGATTCAAGGTTCCGCCATAAATTGCAGAAGCACAAATCACATGGTCTCCGGCTTCGCAGATATTAAAGACCGCATAAAAGTTTGCCGCCTGTCCGGATGAAGTTAAAACTCCGGCCACTCCGCCTTCCAGATCTGTAATTTTCTCCGCTACCATATCATTTGTCGGATTCTGAAGTCTGGTATAAAAATATCCTTCATCCTTTAAATCAAATAAGCGTCCCATTTCTTCAGATGTATCATATTTAAATGTTGTGCTTTGATAAATCGGCATCATTCTCGGTTCGCCTTTCTTTGGTTTCCAACCGGAATGTAAGCATTTTGTTTCGATGTGCAGCTCTTTTCCCATTTCTCATATCGCCTTTCTTGGTATTATATTTCTTTTATTGTACCACTTTCAGACATATCCTGCCACTGACATCTTATTTTTCTCTTAATCTTACACAGTTATCGACAATTATCGACGAAACTTCTTCTGTCCATAGACAATCAGACCTACAAATACAACGATTCCAATTGCAAGAATTATCAGCTTATTTCCGCTGTCTAATTTATTCATGGAATCTAAAAATCCAAGCACCATCATATCAATGCCGATAACTGCAATTGCACCACCTGTTGCCATCATAAATTTTCTTTCGTTCTCCGGTGACACACCTTTTGAAAATCTCTCACGAATCATACTTGGCTTTCCCCAGATAACAAGATATAAACCAATCACTACAACTACTGCAGCTAAAATAATCATCATCAGACAATCTCCTCTCATTTTCGCTCACTCCTTCCCTTATAGTATATATAAGACTCAAAAAGTATTTTGACCCTAACATCATAATACTGTAAAATTAATATCAAGTAAAGAAAATATAAGACCAACGAAAGGATTGCCTGATTATGAAAGAACAAATTTATACCATTCCTTTAATGGATGCTTTTAATGCCGGTGATGAGTGCCCATTCTGCTTTATCGAAAGAAATCTGGAACAGCATGCCATGGATTTTGTACTTGGCGCCGGTGCTTCTTATATGGAAGATGATATCCGTGCCGAAACCGATAAAGCAGGATTTTGCCGTGAACATTATAAAAAGATGTTTGAATATGGAAACCGCTTAGGATGCGGTCTGATTTTAACCACTCATTTCAAAAAGAAAAACGAAGAATTAAAGCAACAGATAAAAATGTTTTCTCCTGCAAAAGCTTCTATGTTCAGCCACTTTAAAAAGGCTCAGTCTACCACGGATGCTCCAAAAACTTCTATCGGTGTCTGGGCAAAAGCACAGCAGGAAAGCTGCTATATCTGTGACTATTATAAAAATACTTATTCGCGCTACCTCGATACGTTCTTTGAACTCTATCGAAAAAATCCTGAATTTGTCGAGCTTTTCAAAAAAAGTAAAGGATTCTGTCTCCCGCATTTTGCTGATTTAGTCGAAAATGCAGAAACAATTTTATCAGACAAAGAAAAATCGGATTTTTATGAAACGTTATTCCCACTGATGACCGAAAACATGCAGCGTGTCACTGACGACCTTGAATGGTTCTGTGACAAATTCGATTATAAGAATAAAGATGCAGATTGGAAAACTTCAAAAGATGCAATTCTTAAAGTATTCAACAAAGTATTTGACGAGATGCAAGGATATTGTGGTGTTTTACCATGGGTTGCTGATTTAGAACGACAAATGGTAAAAGAAGGTGTATATGATAAATTCAAACAAGTTTTTAAACAAGAAAGCGGATATGAGTGGGAAAAAAGCAGAGAAGATATTTTCTACGAAGGTGATGCGGTAGTTTCAGCATTAAACAAAGCTAGAGGTATGAGTGAAGAAGCTGCTAATAATTGGTTAGAAAAAGCAGATGGAAATTATAGCTTGAGTATAGAAAAATTTGCAAAGAAAGTAAACGAATATATAGAAAGCAAAGGTCATAACCATCATGTAGTATTTTTAGTGGATGAAATTGGACAATATATCGGTGATGACAGCGGACTTATGTTAAATTTACAAACAGTTGTAGAAGATTTAGGCATATACTGTTCGGGAAAATGTTGGGTATTAGTGACTTCACAACAAGATATAGACACACTTACAAAAGGACAAGTGAGAGGAAATGACTTTTCAAAAATACAAGGTAGATTTAATACAAGACTTAGTCTATCATCTTCAAATGTAGATGAAGTAATCAAAAAACGTCTTTTAAGCAAAACTGATGGAGCAAAACAAACTTTAGAAATCATGTATTCAAATAAAGAGTCTATACTTAAAAATATAATAAATTTTACTATAGACACAGCTGAAATGAAGAATTATCAAGATTCTAGAGATTTTATAGAAACTTATCCATTTATACCATACCAATTTAACCTTCTTCAAAAGGTATTCGAAGGGGTTAGACAACATGGTGCAAGTGGAAAACATATATCAGAAGGAGAAAGATCCTTACTTGGTGCATTTCAAGAATCCGCAATAAGATATAAAGATTATGAGTTAGGAACTTTGATACCTTTTCATGTTTTTTATGAAACGATAGAAAACTTCTTAGATGGAAATATAAAATCAGTAATTTTCAAAGCTAAAGATAACAATAGATTAAATGATTATGATGTAGATGTTTTGAA